>Ga0315315_10004546_pt1 | contig 12784 bp, 13 predicted proteins | sample M140m3416metaG_FD_203699 | JGI IMG/M metagenome (GOLD analysis project Ga0315315, IMG submission 203699) | Ammonia-oxidizing marine archaeal communities from Monterey Bay, California, United States - M1 40m 3416 | ecosystem: Environmental > Aquatic > Marine > Intertidal zone | place: USA...
GAAATAAACTAAGATAGTTAAAATAATCAAATAAATAATTGCTTTAAAGCCTATTTGATGTCTAGATTCTAAATGAGGTTCTGCTGCCCACATTAAAAATGTTGTCACATCTTTTGACATCTGTTCTACTGTTGCTTTTGTTCCATCTCCATATTCTATTAGGTCATCTGAAAGTGGAGCTGACATCTTAATTTTATTTCCATACATATATTTGTTGTAATGAACACCTTCATCTAAAGTCATTCCAGATGGAGCATCTTCATAACCTTGAAGTAAAGAATAAATATAATCTACTCCACCACCTCTAGCTTTAACAAGAACTGACATGTCAGGAGGATAAGCACCACCATTAGCTGCTTGAGCTGCCTTTACATTTTCATATGGCATTACAAATTTGTCTGAGAGTTTTGCTGGTCTTTCAAACATTTCACCATCTGCGTTAGGTCCATCAGTTACTTCGAAAGATGCTGCGATAGCTTTCACTTCTGCCTCTGAAAATTCAGGACCACCCTTTTCTCCTAAGTTTCTATAACTTAGATATTTCATTGAGTGACAAGAAGCACAGACTTCTGTGTAAACTTGATAACCTCTTTGAAGTGAACCTCTATCAAATTTACCAAAAAGTCCCTTAAAGCTCCAATCAGTTTTTAAATAATCAACTTTTTCAGCTGATTGTGATTGAGTAACTGTAAGAAAAAATAAAACTAGAATTGAAAATAATTTAATTAAATTCTTCACTTTATTTATCTATACTTTCTTTATTTTTAGCCATTGACAAATTGGGAGAGCCTCCAAGAATAGGTTCTGTAATGCTTAAAGGAACAGGAAGAGTTTTTTCTTTAAAACCTAGTATTGGAAGAATAACTAAAAAATGAATGAAGTAATACCCAGTAGCCACTCTAGCAATCAATAAATAAAGTCCTTCAGCTGGCATTGCACCCATGTATCCTAAAATTAAAACATCAATAAATAAAATCCAGTAAAACTGTCTAAATAATGGTCTAAATACTGCAGATCTAATTTTTGAAGTGTCTAGCCAAGGTAAAATTACTAATACAAAAATTGCTGCAAACATAGCTATAACACCTAATAATTTATCTGGGACAGATCTTAAAATTGCATAAAAAGGTAACAGATACCATTCAGGAACAATATGGGCTGGAGTTACCATTGGGTTTGCCTCGATATAATTATCCGCATGTCCTAAAATGTTAGGTGAATAAAAAACAAAAAATGCAAAAACAATCATGAACATTAATAAAGCAAAACCATCTTTTATAACAATATATGGATGAAACGGAACTGTATCCTTTGAAGGTTTTTTTATATCAATTCCAATAGGGTTGTTGTTTCCTGGAACATGTAGTGCCCAAATATGAAGAACTACTAGTCCAAGAATTAAAAAAGGTAATAAGTAGTGTAAAGCATAAAATCTTGTAAGAGTTGGGTTATCAACTGCAAATCCTCCCCATAACCAAGATACTATACCTTCTCCAACAAAAGGAATTGCGCTAAACAGATTTGTAATTACAGTGGCTCCCCAAAAACTCATTTGTCCCCAAGGCAAAACATAGCCCATAAAAGCTGTCATCATCATTAACAAATAAATTATCATTCCAATAATCCATATTACTTCTCTTGGGGATTTATAAGACCCATAATACAATGATCTAAAAATGTGAATATAAACAGCAAGAAAAAACATTGAAGCTCCATTTGCATGAATATATCTTATTAACCAACCATAATTAACATCTCTCATTATATGTTCAACACTTGCAAAAGCTAAATCTGAATCAGCGATATAATGCATGGCTAATGTTATGCCAGTAACTATTTGTGTAACTAAACAAAAAGTTAATATTCCTCCAAATGTCCACCAGTAGTTTAAATTTTTTGGAGTAGGATATTCTGTAAGATGATTTGAAAGAGTTAATAAAGGTAAGCGATCATTAAACCATTTTCCTAACTTTGAAGAAGGTTGATAATCATGATCACTCATAGCTTATTGTTTACCCGATTTTAATTGTATTAGCATTAACAAACTCATACTTTGGAACTTCCATATTCGTAGGCGCAGGTCCCTTCCTTATTCTACCTGATGTGTCATAATGTGAACCGTGACATGGACAGAACCATCCATCATAGTCACCTTTGTCATTTAATGGCACACAACCTAAATGGGTACAAACACCAAGCATCACTAACCACTCAGGTTTTTTCGCTCGGTCTTCATCTTTTTCCGGATGTTTTAAGTCTTCCATTTTAACAGCCTTTGCTTCTGAAATTTCTTCTGGAGTTCTTCTTCTAATAAAAACTGGTTTACCTCTCCAAAGAACTGTTATTGTGTTTCCTGGTTTAACCGAGCTGACATCAACTTCTGTGCTTGCTAGAGCTTTAACAGATGCATCTGGATTCATTTGATCAATTAGGGGCCAGACAACTGCACCAACACCCACAGCTCCTACAGCATAAGATGCAGTGAATAAAAATTCTCTTCTTTCTGGCTTTTTATCTGACATTTTTATAAATATTATTGTTAAAAATTTATTTAATATACAATTTCTTATAGGATAATAGTTTTTTTTCCACAGAAAGAATGACACATAAATATGGGCCAAAAACCAAAAATTGCATTGTACGAACCAGATATTCCTCAAAATACAGCAGCAATTATTAGAATTTGTGCGTGTTTAGGGGCTAAATTAGAAATTATTGAACCTTGTGGTTTTCTTTTAACCGACAAACGTTTTAAAAGAGTAGTTATGGACTATATGTCCACTGATCAAATTGATTTTTATCAAAGTTCAGAAGAATTTTTTAAAGCAAAAAAAAATCAAAGAATTGTATTAATGACAACTAAGGGATCAATAACCTATACTAACTTTAAATTTAATTCAAAGGACACAATATTATTTGGACGTGAAAGTGCTGGAGTTCCTGAAAGTGTTCATAAAATTATTAAAAATCGGTTAAAAATACCAATGAATGAAAATGCCAGATCACTTAATATAGCTTCTTCAGTTGCGATAGTTTTGGCAGAAAGTTTAAGACAAATAAAATTATTATAAATGGATTTGAATATTAAAAAAGATCTTACCAGCAATTGGTTTAAATTACTCCAGAACGCTATCTGTGATGATATTTCTAAGTTAGAAAAAAATAAAATAAAATTTAAATCAACTACTTGGGAAAGAAATAAGAGTAATGATGAAGGAGGTGGAGAATATAGAATTCTTAAAAATGGAAAGGTTTTTGAAAAAGTAGGTGTAAATTTTTCAAAAGTTTATGGAAAGTTTCCAAAAAAGTTTCAAAAAAATATTCTTGGAGCTAGTAAGGATCCAAGATTTTGGGCGTCAGGAATTTCAGTCGTAATGCATATGCAAAATCCTAACATTCCAGCAATGCATTTTAATACTAGATACATTTGTACTACTCAAGATTGGTTTGGTGGCGGTATGGACGTTACACCCTCTTTAAAAGACAACGATGAAAAAAATAAATTTCATAAAACTTTAAAAAAAATGTGTAATAGACACAATAAAAAAATTTATAAAAAATACAAAAAATGGTGTGATAAATATTTCTATCTACCTCACAGAGATGAGGCGAGAGGAATAGGTGGAATTTTTTTTGATTATAAAAAAGATAATTTTGAAAAAGATTTTAATTTTGTAAGAGATGTAGGTGTTACTTTTCAAATGATATTTAATGATATTATCCAAAAAAAAATTAAAAAAAAATGGACTTTAAAAGATAAAGAGATGCAGTATATTAAAAGAGGTCGATATACAGAGTTTAACTTGCTATACGATAGAGGAACAAAGTTTGGTTTACAAACTGGTGGAAATGTTGAAGGAATTTTAATGTCTTTACCACCTATTGCAAAATGGAAATAAAAATGGATAAAGAACCAATAACACTAAATGGTTTAAACAACTTAAAAGAAGAATTAGTCTTTTTAAAAGAGAAAAAAAGACCAGAAATAGTTGCAGCTATAGCTGAAGCAAGATCACATGGAGACCTTAAAGAAAATGCCGAGTATCATGCTGCAAAAGAGGAACAATCTCATAATGAAGGTAGAATAACTGAAATCAATGATATAATTGCAAGAGCAAATGTTATTGATGTTACAAAATTAAATAATGATGGAAAAGTCATATTTGGATCTACCGTATTTTTAGAAAATTTAGATAGTGGAGATAAAATTAGTTACAAAATAGTTGGAAAAGATGAAGCTGACTTAAAAAAAAAACTTATTTTTTTTCAATCTCCAATTGGCAAGGGATTAATTGGAAAAAATAAATGTGATCTTGTAGAAATAACTACTCCTGCTGGAGTAAAAAATTTTGAAATTAAAGACGTTAAGTATATTTAGCCCTTAGCTATTCTTTGAATTTGCTTCTCTGATATCTGAAAACCATTTTGAACCCAAATTTCTTCTATCATTTTTAGTTTTTTTCCTAATATTTTGCCCTCTGGAATATTAAATTTCGACATAAGCATATTTGCTCCAATTGGCATAGTTGGAATAATTTTATTTTCATAAACTTTAATCAACTTAATTAATTTTTTTTCAATTTTATTAGACTTAAATAATTTAAAATTAATGATATCCATTACAGCTTGTCTTCCGTTAAAATAAAAAATTTTGTTGAAATTCTTTTCTGTAAAATTTGTGATACTCACTTTTTCTTTATAAAAAAAATCAATTTGTCTTAATCTTTTTTGATCTTTTTTAGAAATATTAAATTTATATATAAAATATTCAGCGTTATCAGAACCATCAACAATCATAAGAGATAATAAAAAAATAAAATCAACTTTAAATAAATTTTTACTTGCAAAAGTATTCATTTTTTTAAAGTCTTCTAAATTTTTTAATTGTGGGAATATAATTTCAATAAGTTCTAAGCTTTCTTTGTCTTTAAATAATTCTATAAATCCTTTAGATTTTGTTAATTTCTTAAATTCATCTAATAATCTTTCTGTAGATAATTTAGATATGCCTCCAATATTTCTTTTTATAATTTTAATTATTTCTGGATTATGTTTATGATTTGAATAATTTATAAAAAAACGAACATATCTAAGTATTCTTAAATAATCTTCTTTTATTCTACTTTCAACATCACCAATAAAGATGACATACCCATTCTCTAAATCTTTTTTGCCACTGTAGGGATCAAATAAATCACCATCTCTATTTGAATAAATAGAGTTTATCGTAAAATCTCTTCTTCCTGCATCAGCCTTCCAATCTCTAGAAAATTCAACTTTGGCATGTCTTCCATCTGTTGTTAAATCTTTTCTGAGAGATGTTATTTCATATTTTTGTTGATCAATTATTGCTGTTATTGTTCCATGTTCAATGCCAGTTTCATAAAAATTAATTTGATTTTGTTTTAAGGCATCACAAACTTCTAATGGGGTTAAGTTTGTAGCTAAATCAATATCATCTACGTTTTCTCTTTTAATAATTTTTCTAATACAGCCACCAACATACCTAATTTCACTAATTTCAGAATAGCCATTAACTGCATCAAAAATTTTACCAGCAGCTGTAAGTTTGCTAATATTTTTTATATTTTGACTTATATAATCAAGATTTCGAGATCTAAAAAAAAATTTATCTATAAAATTGTCCATAAATGGCTGGGGCGCTAGGATTCGAACCTAGGATGCCGGTACCAAAAACCAGTGCCTTACCACTTGGCTACGCCCCAATATTAATTTCGTATAACACAAAAAAATAAAATTTATATAGTTTTTGATGTATTGCACCAATAATTTTTAAATTTTCTCTTAAATTGAATTTTTTCAAATTCACAATGTCTTTTTAAATGATAATAAGCTATTATTACTGAGCCAGAACCAGTCATTCTTACAAAAGCTGGAGTTTTAGAATTTTCTAAAAAAATCTTAATTTTTTTCAGTTTTGGATATTTTAGAAAAGCAATTTTCTCTAGAGTATTTTGTTGTTTTGATAAAAAACTAGAATTAAACATATTTTTTTTAGGAATATTAAATTTTGGCTTTATTAGTTTTTTTACCCCGGAATAAATTTTTTTTGTAGAACATCCAAAATTTGGTTTAACTAAAAGTGTATAAAATTTAGGACAATTAGTAAATTTTTTAATATTATTATTTGATTTGAGTATAGTACTCATCGGATTAATACCTAAAATTACATCTGAGCCTATCGAACCACAAATCCCTATAAGTTTCTTTTGATTAATTTTAATAAATTTTTTTTTTATTAAAAAATTTATTAAACTTGCCGCATTCATTGATCCTCCACCAAGTCCAGCCTCTTGTGGAATATTTTTTTTAATTCTTATTTCAAATTTTTTATTTTTTAAGAGTTTGTTATAATCCAAAAGTTGAAATAATTTGTTTACTGTATTATTTTTGCTTATATTTTTTGAAAAATTTCCACTGAAAGAAATTTCATGATTTAACTTTTTGGTACTCTTAATATAAATTAAATCATGCAGATCTACAAAAGACACAATACTTTCAATTTTGTGTAAATTAGTTAGTTTACCTGTAACATTAAGAGCTAAATTAATTTTAGCGTAAGATTTAATTTTATTTAAATTCATTTAAGAATTTTTAAGACCTCCTATAATTTTAATTTTTATTTTTTTTCTTAACTCATCATCAGTTTCATCTGAACTTAAGACATTATTCCAAAAATATCTTGCTTGAATCTTTCTATTCAATTTCCACAAAATATCCCCATAATGATCATTAACTGTTGGATCTTCTGGCATCAATTCAACAGCTTTTTTTATATATTTTTCTGCTTCATGAAAATTTTCAATTAAGTAGTATGCCCACCCTATCGAATCTGTGATGTAAGGATCATTACTTCTCAAAGCATAAGCTTTTTCCAGCATTTCCATAGCTTTATCAATTTGGTAATTACGTTCTAACCATGAGTAAGCTAAATAATTTAAAACATAAGCATCTTCAGAATTAATTATTAATGAATGCAACAAATCTTTATCGGCTTTTTCATAATCCCCTAATCTTTCATAACTTCCACCCCTTCTATAGAGTAGATCAGATTTAATTTCTGAATCCTCGTTAAGAGAAGAGATAATTAATGAGTATTTTTCAATAGCTTTTTTATAATTTTTCGAATTTTTGTAAAAATTAGCAATATCAAAAACCATTCTTAAATTTGGTTTTTCAATTTTATTAAATTTTTTACTTATAAAATCTATACCATCCTCATATCCTTGAATTTTAATAATTATTTGTGCTTCTTTTTTAACCCTAAACCAATAATAAAACTCATATTTTTCATCAAAATTTTTTAAAATTTTTTTTGCTTTTTCATATTCTCCATTAAAATAAAAATTTTCTGCAACAAGAGATGAATTTAATATAAATTTTGGATTTAAATAATTTGAAAGATTTAAATAAAAATTAGATTTTTCAAAATTATCTTGGGATGAATAAAGATTTGAAATCAAAAATAAAAACTCGCTTATGATGTCATTATGATTATTGCATGAAAAAATTTTGTTAAATTCTTTAAATTTACCATTATCAATCCAACTTTTACTTTGAGATAACAAAAGAGTAGAGCTAATATATTCTAATTGATCAGCAACAGCTTTTGCTTGATCAAATTTCTTATTCTCAATTAAATAATTAATATAAAAATAAATATATCTTGAATAATCAGCTTCGGGATTATTAATTAAATTTAAAAAAGAAGATCTTGTATTTTCTTTTTTTAAATAGCACCTTTGAAAAGCTTGAGTAATAATAGATATATTCCCAAATTTTTTTTCATTAATAGTAATTTTTTTATTTTTAAATGTATAGATGTATTTTCTTAGAGTCTCAAATATAACTAAGTTAAATCTATTTTGATTTTGAAATTTAAGACTTTGTTCTAAATATTTTTCAGCTTTATCAAAATTATTTTTTTTTAAACTATCTGATAATAGAAGTATGTAAGCTTCAAAGAAATCTGAATTACTTTCATTATTGTTATTTTTGATTATGTTAATTGCTTGAGCAACTTTATCTTCTAATACTAAAGAATAAACATATCTTTTTAAATATAAGTCATGTTTTTTTAGTAAAACTTTTGAAGAATTAAAAAATTTTAATGCTTTAGAATTATCTCTATTTTCAAATGCAACAATTCCAGAAAAATAGTTGGATAAATCCCTTGAGTTAAATTCATTAAAACTAGCACTTTTAGAATATACTGGTGTCTGATAGAATATAATTGAAATTAATATTAATTTTATTAGTTTATTATACATTTGATCATTCTATGACTAAAAAAGTAATAAATCAAAAAGGCAAATTCGACGACGAATTAATTAATACAATTGAGCCAAACTTTATATTTACTGATAAACCCTTAAACAGATTTAATATCCCTCAAAATAGCGTCGATAGAAATCAAGCTCATAAAGATGAGCTGCTCAAGAGTTTAAAAAATCAAATAAATTCAATTGAAGATTGTAGTTTAAAAAAAAATGCTCAAAATCTTGTTCTAGGTGATGGAAACATTGATAGCCCAATAATGTTGATTGGCGAAGCACCCGGGATAGAAGAAGATAAAACTGCCACAACATTTAAAGGTGAAATTGGTGAATTATTAAGCAAGATGTTGTTAGCTATAAAGATTAACAGAAAAAATATATATTGCAGTTATGCTATAAATTTTAGACCCCCAGAAGATCGAAAACCTACTTCCCAAGAAATAAAAAGATACTCTGTTTTTTTAAAAGAGCATATTTCAATTATTAATCCCAAAATTATAATTTTAATGGGTGCTTCGGCAATGGAGGCCGTGACTGGTATTAATGGCAAAATATCATCCCAAAGAGGAAAATGGAAAGAAGTAATATTGAAGAATAAAACGTACCCTTTAATTATAACATTTAACCCTTCGTATTTAATTAGATTTCCAGAAAATAAAAAATATTCTTGGACAGACTTGAAAGAAATAAAAAAAAAAATTGATGAAATAAAAGTGATAATTTAAGATAATATATGATTGAATTTCACAAAAAAAATATTTCTTGGTTCAAAGAAAAACTTAATTTATCTAATTATGGTTTGTTATGGATTTCTTTTATTAAAGGTGTTGTTATTGGATTGTTAATTTATCATTTTATACTTAAATGAAAATTGAAGCAGGAGTAGATGAGGTCGGACGTGGAAGCTTGGTAGGACCTGTTTACGCGGCAGCAGTAATTTTAGAAAAATCTATTAACCAAAAAATTCTAAAAGACTCAAAAATTTTAACTCCAAAAAAGAGAGAATTAATTTCTGAATACATTAAAAAAAATTCTATTTGGGCAATAGGAAAAGCATCTACAAAAGAAATAGAAAAAATAAATATATTACAAGCAAGTTTACTTGCTATGAAAAGAGCTATCAGAAAACTTAAAAAAAAACCATCACATGTTTTAATCGATGGAAATAAAATTCCAGATTTAAGTAATTATAATTTAAAAGCTATAGTTAAAGGTGATCAGAAGATTCCTTCTATATCTGCTGCTTCTATAATTGCAAAAGTTTCGAGAGATCAATTCATAATATCATTATCTGTAAAAAATAAAGGTTATCATTGGGATAAAAATTTTGGCTATGGAACAAAACAACATTTGGAGGCTATAAAAAAACTAGGGGCAACAAAACACCATCGAAAAACCTTCTCTCCTATATCAAAAATCTAAATGCACCATATCTAGTTACTCAGAAAAAAGTAAACACAAATCGAATCCAAATAATTCAATCTCAGGTTGACCCCTAAAATCTTTTGGAGTCTAATTATTTTTTACAAATGAAATCTGATTTTAAAAATAAAATTATTAATGGTAACAGTCTTGAAGAGCTAAAAAAGATTCCAAGTGAAACTTTTGATTTAGTTTTTGCAGATCCTCCTTATAATTTACAGTTAAAAAATGAACTAACTAGACCTGATAGATCAAAAGTAAGTGCTGTAAATGATAAATGGGATCAATTTGAAAATTTCAAAAAATATGACGACTTTACCTATAAGTGGTTATCAGAGTGCAAAAGAATTTTAAAAAAAAATGGGGCTATTTGGGTCATTGGTAGCTACCATAATATTTTTAGGGTAGGCACAGCCATTCAAAACTTAGGTTTTTGGATTTTAAATGATGTTATTTGGAATAAAAATAATCCGATGCCTAATTTTAGAGGAACACGATTCACGAATGCTCATGAAACATTAATTTGGGCTTCAAAGAGTGAGAAATCGAAATATACTTTCAATTATCAATCATTAAAATGTTTAAATGATGATCTGCAAATGAGATCAAACTGGAATTTACCAATTTGTAATGGATCTGAAAGACTTAAAAAAAATGGTAAGAAAATACACTCAACCCAAAAGCCAGAGTCACTTCTTCATAGAGTTTTATTAGCTTCTTCCAATAAGGATGATATGATCCTAGATCCATTTTTAGGATCAGGAACTACCGCAACGGTTGCAAAAAAATTAGGTAGAAATTACTTTGGGATTGAAAATGAAAAAAACTACTTCAAAGCTGCAGAACAAAGAATCAAAAATACCAAACCTATTGAAGATGATTTTTTAGATACTCTTAAAAATAATAGATCAAAACCACGGATACCTTTTGGATCTTTAGTTGAACTTGGAATAATTAAACCTGGCACTAATATTTTTGATAATAAGAAAAAAATTACAGCAAGAATTATGGCTGATGGAAGTATTAAACATGAAAAAACAGAGGGATCTATCCACAAAGTTGCGGCAACTATTTTAGGTGCTGAAAGCTGTAATGGTTGGACTTATTGGCATTGCGATATTAATGGAAGAATACATCCAATCGATTATCTAAGGCAAAGATTAATTTCGAAAAATTAAATTTTATAAATTTTTCCTAAATAATTTTCTAAAAATTTCTTATTTTTCGTTAATATCTTTAAACTAATATTTCTGAAAAAAACCAACAACGGATTAGACAAGTGAAAAATGAATTGATTAAATTTAGATCTATTGTTAATCATTTTCATTTTTGAAACTCTGTTAATGTAAAAATTATTATTATTATTTGTAATACTATCAAATAACTCAGAGCCACCTTCAATCGATTGTGAAGCTCCTTGAGCAAAAGAGGGTGGAAAAGCAAAGAAAGCATCTCCAACTAAAAAAATATTATTTCCTGGTTTAAGAAAACCTTTGCTGACAAAAACTGGGAAGCATTTAATGTTTTTAAGATTGTCCAGAATGGTTGTGGGGATTTTATTTTGCAATTTATCTATAATACTTCTATTAAAAGCCTCATCTTTAAAAAAACTATAATTTTCAATCTCTTTTGCCGCTAATTTATATTTTAAAACTCCTATAAAGTTAAATTCTTCATTGTCAGTATTTAGTGGATAAATTACGTAATGAAGATTTTGACCCAAAAATAAAGATATATTCTTTTTATTTAAATTATTAAGTTTATTTTTTGAAATATTACCTCTAATTGCAATGGAATTATTATAAACAGGTTTTGCTTCATTATTAGAAATTAGAGATTTTCCTTTAGAAAAAACACCATCAGAAATAATTAGATGATCGCAAATTACTTTATCATTTACATTAAAAGTTAAATTTATTTGATCATTATTCTTTTCAATTTTTTCAATATTATGATCATACTTAATTACATTATGATCCAATCTATTTTTTAAAAATTCAACTAATTTAGACCTTTTAAGTGTTGTATACTTACAACTTTCAGAGTTAAACTCTGAAATAATTAGATCACATATTTTTTTTTCTTTTTTAATTTCATAAAAATCAATTTTTTCAGGATTAAATTTATCTTTTTTTTTAAGAGCACTAAATCCAATTCTATTGAGTAGTTTAATGCTGTTTATAGATAGCTGAATACCATATCCATCATCTAAATTAATTGAGTTATTTTTTTCATAAATTGTTACCTGATAATCAGTGTTTTGTTGAAATAAGTTTGCAACAAATAAGCCTGAAATACCCGCTCCTATTATTGCAATTTTCTTCATTTATAATTTTCCAAATATGTAACAATTTTTTTAGTAAAAGTAGGTAATGTATAGTTCTTTAATTTTTTAGGATCAATCCAATAAGAAAATGGTATCGGTTTAATCATCTTGTTATTTTGAATTTTAATATTCATGCTCATATTAGACATTTTAAAATTTAAATTTTGATTAAAGTTTTTAGGCTTATTCAATTCTTGCATCGGAAAAATGCTAAAATTTTTTAAGAAATTGAATTTTTTATTTTTAACCAATAAATATTTATTATCTTTTTTGTAAACCTTTAATAAAAAGTACTTATCTTTGTTTATTTTTTTAATTTTAGTTAAAACAAAATCTTTCTTTACAAAAGATTTACATTTTTTTGAAATTGGACATTTTTCACATATAGGATTATTTGGTTTACAAATTAATGCACCTAACTCCATTAGGGCTTGAGCATAATCACTTGATCTACTTGATACCCCTAAAACTTTTTTGCTTTTAATTAAATTATCTTTATTTACTTGATTTTCTCTCTTTAAATATAAATATCTTTTTAAAACTCTTTCAACATTACCGTCCATTGGAATCATAGGCTTATTAAAAGCAATGGCTGATATTGCGCTTGCAGTATAATCTCCAATTCCAGGTAATGATTTTAAATCTAAAAAATTGTCAGGTAATTTTTTATTAAAATCTTTAATAATGACTTGTGGAGTCTTTTTTAAATTTCTAACTCTTGAATAATAGCCAAGACCTT
>Ga0315315_10004548_pt1 | contig 12781 bp, 14 predicted proteins | sample M140m3416metaG_FD_203699 | JGI IMG/M metagenome (GOLD analysis project Ga0315315, IMG submission 203699) | Ammonia-oxidizing marine archaeal communities from Monterey Bay, California, United States - M1 40m 3416 | ecosystem: Environmental > Aquatic > Marine > Intertidal zone | place: USA...
GAAGTAACCGCACGAGCAGGGCGATGCAAGATCGTCCAGTAACAGACAAGCGTGAAGTTAGTGATGATGAGAGGTTAGAAATGTTCAGGCAACAATTTTTCCAATCTAGTCTACCAGACCTTCCCGACATTCCGGGTTGGCACCTTTGTTGGATTACCACAACAAACCCAAGAGACACTGTACAGCATCGTATTAGATTAGGCTACGAGCCTGTCAAACCAGAAGAAGTCGCTGGTTGGGAGTATGCTACAGTCAAAGGGGGCGAGTGGAATGGTTTCATAGGTGTCAATGAGATGTTAGCTTTTAAACTTCCTATGTCTTTGTATGAAAAATACATGATGGAAGCTCATCACGATGCTCCAATGCGCGAGGAAATGAAACTTGCGGAAACAGCAGCGTTGATTGAAGAACAAGCACAAGCATCTGGCGGTAAAGTTGAGAAAGGTGATGGCACGGCTGAGATTGGTAAGTATCGGGAGGCACAATTTGACCTCTCGTGATCCTCAACTTTCAACCAATAGGGAGAATGCAGAATGTCTTCAGTCTCTGCACCTTTTGGCTTTCGTGCGTCTTATCACAACAGTGGACAGATAATTGCGAAAGCCTATACGTTAGCTACGGGGTACGCACAAGACGTATTCCAAGGCGATCCCGTTAAGTTGGTCGATACTGGTGTCATACAGCTTGGTTCAAGCGATGGCACTCGTAGTGGCACAACTAATGGTATCTCACTTCTAGGCATTTTCGCCGGTTGCCAATATATTGATGCTCTTGGAGTTCCAACTGTGTCACCATATTGGCCTAGTGGAATTGCGGCGACAGAAATTACAGCTTGGGTCTATGACGATCCAGAAATTCTGTTTGCAGTCCAATACGACAATCCATCTTCGGGAATCACGGTTCAAACAGCCGTTGGTGAACAATGTGACTGGACTGTCGCTTCACCGGGTGGATCAACAAGAACTGGTCTATCTAATACTAAATTAAGTGCAATCCAAGCAACATCTGGACAATTTCAAATCACTGGATTTGAAGGAACGACAGGTGGCGTTGATAGCACACTAACTGATGCTTTTGTAGTTGCGACTGTTCGTATTAACGAACATCAATACAAAGCAGCTGTTAACTCGGTTTAAGGGAGGGATTGAACTATGGCTACTCCTATGCGTAGTACCGACTTTCGTTCAATTGTAGAACCTATCTTGAACGAAGTCTTTGACGGCATTTATGAGCAACGAGCAGATGAGTGGGCTGAGGTATTTACAGAGTACCAAGGCATTCCTCGTCAGTACCATGAAGAACCAGTTCTTTATGGTTTTGGTGCAGCACCAGAATTACCAGATGGTATGGCAGTAACATATCAATCCGGTGGTGTGTTGTTCATTCAGAGATACCTCTACAAAGTATATGGTTTGGCATTTGCTCTTACCAAAGTGCTTGTCGAGGACGGTGACCATATTCGTATTGGTTCAACGTATGCTAAACATCTCGCTCAATCTTTGGTGGAAACTAAAGAAACACTTGGTGCGAATATTCTGAACAGAGCATTCAACGCGGCCTTTCCGGGTGGTGATGGTGTAGCTCTGAACAGTGCTTCACACCCAATTGTTAATGGAGTATTTAGCAACACATTGACCACTGCGGCGGCACTGTCTCAGGCATCTCTGGAACAAATGTTAATTCAAATCCGCAATGCTGTTGACAACAACGGTAAACGAATCAGACTTTCTCCAACACAAATCGTTACTGGACCGGCTAACGTTTTCCAAGCAGAAACTCTTCTAAAATCTGCTTTGAGACCGGGAACGGCTGATAACGACATCAACCCTGTTAAATCAATGGGGCTGTTAGGTGACGGTCAGGCAAACATCTCTCGTATCACATCAAGCACTGCTTGGTGGGTACAAACAGATGCTCCTGAAGGTCTGAAGCTAATGATGCGTAGAGGACTTGAGAAATCAATGGAAGGCGATTTCGAAACTGACTCAATGCGTTATAAAGCTACTGAACGTTACAACTTTGGTTGGACAGATCCGAGGGCAGTCTTCGGAACAGCTGGAGTTTAGTGAAATCCCCTACCGTTTCATCCCTGTTGCGGTAGGGGCTTTTCGGGATTTAACCTTGTGTATTTGACAGTTCCCGACTGACTACATACAGACAAATACACACAACTCGTATGTGAGGAAACATGGGTACAACTACTTTTTCTGGTCCGGTAAAAGCCGGAGGAATCCAAGCAACTACAGGAACAGATGTTGGCGTAAATGTAGCCAATGTTGGTTCTGTAGTAATGGCACAGTCAATGATGCCAAATATCACTGGTGCAAGTCAACTTAATCAAAGAGTGGCAATCGTTCCAGCCAATTCTCAAATCGTTGATGTAATATGCAACGTAACAACGGTTGGCGATGACAGTGGGGCAGCTACTATTTCTGTTGGCACTGCAAGCGATCCAAATGCGTTTTTAAATGCAGTGGATACGAAAGCTCTAGCTACAACTCATGGAACCCTAGATACAGAAGCCACGAACGTAGGCACAACTGATCTAGAGGTTTTAGCGGATTTTACTGGTGCTACTGGTGACGGTACAACAGGTGTTGCTTCACTCACAGTGATGTATATCCAAAACAACAATCTCTCTTAAAGGGAGGTAAATTATGGCTGATGCAGTCTCAACTCAAGTTCTTCTAGATGGAGAACGACAGTACATTGCCAAGTTTACAAACATATCGGATGGAACTGGGGAAAGCAAAGTCACGAAAATTGACGTTTCTACCCTGAGTCCTAATTCGTTTGGTTTAGCTTGCAATGGTTTAAAAATTACAAAGGTTGTGTGTCAGACTTACGACATGGGGGTAGATTTATTCTGGGTAGGTGATCCAACCCCAGCTGGGGATGCTCTTATAGCTAGTTACCCACAAGGACAACTTTATGACGTTCCTTACTCTCCATTTTTGCCTTATAATGGCAGTGGTATAAAAGGAGTTGATGAAGCCGGTAACGTTGCTTTAAGCACCAGAAATGCCTCAAGTGGTGACACTTATACAGTAATTGTTCATGCTATCAAAGAGTATCATAGACCAGCTGATGTCAGTGGTTTGGTTAGCTACAACGTGGCTGTTGCAGCTGGTACAAACTCTTATATAACTGGTAATGTTTTTTATGTTGATGAGGCCATTAGCCCACATTTTACATTTGAAGCAAATCGCAGTTATCGATTTATCCAAAGTGACAATACCAATAATGGTCATCCACTGAGGTTTAGTACAACGCCAAATGGTACACACGCAGGTGGTGCAGAATACACCACGGGGGTTACTATAAATAATACGGCTGGTACAACCGGAGCCTTCACTCAAATCGATACAACTGATGCTACACCGACACTTTACTACTACTGTTCAAATCATACTGGTATGGGAGATGCATGATGAAATCAAGCTATCCCTTCCAAAATGGTTGGAATTTTGATTCTTCGTTTGGTTTCACGGGATCAAGTTCTCGCGGAATGAAAAAGGGTGGATCAACATCCAAAAAAGATTGGATTCAGGGGGCTGTAAAAAAGCCGGGTGCGTTGACTTCCTACGTTAAAAGCGAAGGGGTCAAGATGAAAGATGGCAAGATTCCTAAAGGTGTAATTAATAAATTAGCATCGGGGAAACCAGCAAAAACAGGTGCTGGTAAACCATCTGAAACCACTCAGAAAAGAGCCAACCTAGCCAAAACTTTTTCAAAAATGAATAAAGCTGATGGCGGTAGAGTCAACCGTAATATTCGTGATGAAGAAGCTCGTGTCATTGGTGTTCAGGATGATGCATCGGATGAAATGCGTAGAGTTAAAGCACGAAGACCCAAAGATGCTCAGGAAAAACGCGACAAGCGTCAACAACTGACAAGAGTTGCATCAAGGGAAAGAAATGCTCGTGACGAAATGCGTAGACTTCGGGGCGAAGCTGAATATGATATTAAACGGAGAAAACGATGAAATCTAAAGGATATGCCAAAGGTGGCAAAAAAAAGCAAGGCTACAACGCAAGACTTGATGAATCTCTCGGTATGAGAAAAGGCAAAGAGTCTACCAAATCCCAAAGCATGAAGTCTCGTAGAGATGAAAGCAAGGGTACGGAAAAAGCTATGGGTCGTAGAGCCTATCAGTCTGTTGGAACAATGGACATGAAAAAAGGTGGTTCTATGAAAACCAAAGGCATGAAGCGTGGTGGTTCTATGAAATCTAAAGGTGGATTTAAGGCGATGGCTGGGGATTCACAATTTAAAAGGAAATCTTGGTAACCCAAAACTAAACGGGGTTTGCTGTATCAGCATCCGTAATTTAATTTAGGATTGATATGGCATACTCTAACAATATAGGTGTAAAAACCTTTAATTCATTGAAAGTGGTAGATCACGCTTTCAGGCGTTGCAGATTGCCCTCACAAGCAATTACGTCTGAAATGCAAGATTACGCATTAGACTCTTTGTCTTTTATGTTAGATGACCTATCGAACATTAGAGTTCCAAGTTGGTGTATCGAAAAAATCATTTTACCGTTTTATCAAAACCAACCAGTAGTCACCTTGCCTCTGGGTACCGTTGATGTTCTAAATGTAAATTTTCGGCAACCAATGTTTCCAACCGGAACAGTTACTACTAGTGCTACGAGTTACTTAGTTAACTTTTCAAGTGCAACGATAGTTAACACTGTTGGAGTTAAATGGTCAGCTACTGCAATTCCATTAACATTCCAAGTAAGCTCAGACGGTGTCAACTTTACAACAGTTGCTACTACCACCAGTTTCAATCTTTCTACTGGGGCGTTAGCTCAAACTGGTGACATAGTTTGGACTGATATTGTGCCAGCCTTGCCTTATCAGTATTTCAAAATTATTCCAACCGATGGTGTTTCAACTATTAACTATACATCTATCACGTTCGGTAATGAGCCATATGAAATACCTTTAGGCACGCTCAACCGAGATCAATATGTAAACCAAAGTAATACTGTGTTTGCAGGTCAACCGAGCACTTACTACTTCCAAAGAAACGTTGCACAACCTGTTATCAACGTGTGGCCTGCTCCCAACGAAGACACGGAGAAAACACAATTGATTGTGTGGAGACATCGGGCTGTCATGGATACAGATACGTTACAACAGGAAGTAGAGATTCCTAATAGGTGGTTAGAGGCAATTGTAAATGGACTAGCATCTAAAGTCGCTATGGAAACACCAAGTGTAGATGCAAACATAGTTCCTCTTTTAGAACAACGTGCAGCTGTAAGTATGCAGAGAGCTTGGGATGGTGATGGTGACGGATCACCAACACAAATTAATCCGGGTATTGGACCCTACACAAGATGAGTAAGTATTTAGATCCCACCGGACAACCAACGTTTGGTATTGGAATATGTGCTAGATGTTCGCGTAAGTTTTTTTTAGCGGATTTATATCCTGATCCGAATGATGTGGGGTTGATGGTTTGTAAAGCAGATAGAGATCAATTTGATCCGTATAGATTACCACCCAGAAGACCTGATCAAATTGTATTACCTTTTGTTAGACCAGATACAAACATTAACACTCATCCATCAGGATTGATTCAGGAAGAAGGTGATGAGTTTATTGTCACGGAAGACGGTGACAACTATCTGGAGATTAACTAAATGACTAATGTTCCAAGTAATTTAATTCCAACAAGAATTTCACAACTGCCCACGGCACCAGTTGCCTCTGCCGATGGTATGTTGTTGTTCAACTATCAAGGAGTAAGTTATCAAGTTCGAGCTGGTGACTTATTACAAGTTGCTGGTGTACCAACAAGTAGACAAGTCATTGCAGGAACAGGTTTGACGGGTGGCGGTCAACTTACAACTGACATTACAATAAGCGTTGCAAGTGGTGGTATCGGAACTGTTCAGTTGGCAAGTAGTGGAGCAACACCCGGAACATACGGAACCACAACACAAATTCCAGTGGTCACGGTAGATTCCACCGGAAGAATAACTGCTGTAAGTACGGTGACAGCCTCGACAGGTGGTGTTCCAACTTCAACACAAATCATTGCAGGAAACGGTTTAGAGGGTGGTGGTAATTTAAGCTCTAACGTAACTTTAACGGCAGACTTTGAAGATAATGTTCCATTAGTAACTACAACGGGGGGTTCAGCCGGAACATCTAACGAATTAGCAAGAGGAGATCATCAACACCCACCAGTAGATTTATCGAATGCAGATCAAATAGACGGTATATTGCCAATTGACCAAGGTGGTACTGGACGGAGCATCACATCAACTCCGGGTGGCATTGTATACGGTGGTAGTGGCGATTTAGCTATCGGTCCAGCAGGAGCAAACGGACAAGTTTTAGTTTCTGGTGGAACAGGCACTTATAGTTGGGGGTCAGCACTTTTACAATCTGACCAACCAGCTAATGTAGTTTTTGCAGGTCCGTCATCAGGTGCAGCTGCTCCAACTTCATTTAGAAATTTAGTTGATGCAGATTTACCAACTTCTGGTGTTACACCCGGAACGTATGGATCATCAAGTGCTATCCCTGTCGTAGCAATAAACGATAAAGGTGTAATTACATCCGTATCAACCGCATCGTTTCAAACGGGGTTAGACTACCAAGGAACATGGAACGCATCTACTAATACACCAACATTGACATCAAGCTCCGGTGTTGCAGGTTATTATTACATTGTAAACGTTGCAGGTACTACAAACCTTGATGGCATAACAGATTGGCAAGTTGGTGATTGGGCTGTTTTTTCAAGCACTGGTGTATGGCAAAAAATTGACCAAAGTAACACAGTAACCTCAGTCAACGGGCAAGTTGGTGCCGTGACATTAACTGCTAGTGATGTTGGGGCAGTACCAACTAATGGAACGGGTGCTACGGGTACATGGGCAATAAGTATAACAGGTAATGCAGCGACAGCTACACAGGCAACCAATGTGGCAGGTGGCTCTGCTAATCGTATTGTCTACAACACAGCTGCCAACACTAGTGATTTTTTACCAGCCCCATCGACTGCAAATAGGTTTTTGAAATGGGATGGAAGTTCATTTGCGTGGGCAGGTGCAGTTACAACAGCAGTCAGTGCTTTTAGCGCAGGCACAACAGGATTATTACCGAATAGTTTAAGTACCGGAGATATTACGCTTTCTGGAACACTGGTACCGGCTAATGGTGGTACGGGCTTAACGTCACCCGGAACTAGTGGTAATGTACTTACATCAGATGGTACAAATTGGGTTTCATCTACACCCAGTGCAGGCGTGACAACAGACGATGTTATTGCATTAGCAATCGCATTGGGGTAAGGAGAAAACATGGCAAATGCTTTTGAAAGAAAATTATCTAGGAATATAGGAACATCCTTGACTGCAATTGGGGCATATACAGTTCCCGGTGCAACTCAAACAACTGTCATTGGATTGACTGTTTCAAACACTACGGGGGCAACGGTTAATATTGATGTTACCCTGAACGATGGATCAAACGATACTTATATTGTTAAAAGTGCTCCGGTTCCGACAGGTGGTGCAATTGTTCCTATCGGTGGTAATCAAAAAATTGTTATGGAACCCAATGACTCAATTAAAATTAAATCAGATACTGCTACATCCGTAGATGCTGTTCTATCAATCTTGGAGATAACGTAATGGCTAATCCTTATATTGGTAATACACCAACTAACGTTCCTTTAACCAGTGATCAATTAGCAGATGGTATTGTTACAACTGCAAAGTTAGCCTCTCCGATTGCTCCAACAATATCAGGGGGAACAATCAATAATGCTGTAATAGGTGGATCGACACCAGCAGCTGGAACTTTCACATCTCTCACTGCAACGTCCGGAATTTCAGGGGGTACTTTCTAATGCCACAGTCTGGTTTTACACCTATTCAATTATATCGAAGCTCAACATCTACCAATACACCAAGTGCCAGTGATCTACAGGATGGTGAATTAGCCATCAACACTGCTGACGAAAAACTTTTTTTCAAAAATTCTTCAGGGGTAGTCAAGACGATAGCATCGACTGCAGGCACCGTTGGTGACGTTGCAGGTCCAGCTTCGGCAACAGATGGAGCTATGGTCGCGTTTGACGGAACTACAGGAAAGTTAGTAAAAAGCGCACCATTGACTGCAAATAATGTTGTTATCGGTAACGGTACAGGTGCTCCGAACTTTGTCGCTCCGGGCACAAGTGGAAACGTTTTAAAATCAAACGGTACAACTTGGACATCAGTAGCAGACGATGGTTTTCCAGCACCTACAATTGTCAGTGGCAACACCACAGCAACGTCAGCCCAGTTTCTTGTAGCATTAGCAGGGTCAATTACCATAACGCTCCCAAGTAGTCCAAGTGCAGGTGACTTTGTAGTTATAAAAGACGGAACAGGTGCTGCAGCAACAACTAACTTTACAGTAGCAAGAAATGGTTCAAATATCGCTAGTTCTGCTACGGATTTAACTTTTGACAAAAACTTTGCACAAATTACTATGACGTATATGGATGCAACGATTGGTTGGAGTGTCTAATGAGCAATCTGTCAGAGCTATTACCCTCTGGCGGTGGTCAGAACGTAGGGAGCTTTGTAGCTTCGGGTACGATAGCTAATGGAGCAGTCGTAGGGTTAACTTCAGATGGTAAGGTAAGCATTTTAGACCCTAGTGGCGTAGGTTCTACTTCAACAGTGTCTCCAGCTACGGGAAATATAGGTCAAAGTTGTTCAGTTTATGATGACACAAGAAATGTTGTCCATGTAGTTTATAAACATAACAACACTCAGTATATCAATCATATTGCTGGCTCTATAAGCGGTTCTACAATTACTTTTGGCACTGAAAGTGTAGTTGTAACTGAAAACCCAAAAGATATTGATATAGCCATGAACTCTACTATTGGGTTGCCTATTGTAGCTTTTTGTCAAGGGACAGGTGGAAATGTAAAAGTTCGTTCTGGAACAGGTGGGTCTGGGACAACAATGGGTTGGAGTGGCAATCTTTTAACCGTTCAAGCTGGTGACAACAATAACGTGTTCATTCGTAACGATCCCCCAAGATCTGACGGATCAAATGGAGAAACTTTTATAATATTTAATCGTGAAAACCCCAATGGTCGTTTAATGGGAGCAGCGTTGGAAACTAACACTAGTGGAACAACGAGTATCAGACTTGGACCAACTACATTATACTACACTAGTAGCAGAACAGCGGTGCCTATGGGGTTATTTTATGATGCAAATGTTCAAAGCCACATGGGTTGTTTTAATTATCATAATTACAGTACTGGTGAACAAAGCTGTCAAGCGTTTCAAGCAAATATACAAACAACTCAAATTGCAGTGAGTCCAGAAGCAAATATAGGTGTAACTTTTGGAACTGGGGGAACGGCAGTTGAAGAACCATTGACTAGTAATACGGGAAGAATGGGTGGTTCTGGAAACGGTAAAGTTGTAATGACAGGAGCTTTTCAAGAAGGCACCGTAACTAGCACTAGAACTTTTAGGGCATATGTTATAACGGCTAATGGAACTTCTCAAGCTCCGACAGTTGCAAGTGCTGTTGATATGATTCCGGGAGTAACTGGCAGTCAATATTTTGGTATGACTACAATGTATGATTCAAATGCCAGCAAATTTGTTACAGTTTTTGGTTATGTACCAAATTCTTACTATATAAGTGTTATAACTTCCACATTGAGTGGAACCACACTGACAGTTGATCCAGGAATAACTAATTTGCAAAGTTCAGGTCTTTATTACGATGGAATGACAGCAACTTACTCTGCCCATTCCAACAATGTTTTTATATGGTCAATGACAAACCCTGCTAGTAGTGCTTTAGCTGGTATGTATACAGTGGGATCATTAGAACTTGATTCTTTTATTGGATTAGCTGGTCAAGCTATTTCAGACACTGCGACAGGCAACGTGGATATGTTAGGTGGAATAAACTCTCAACAGACTTCACTAGTTATTGGCAGTAAATATTACGTTCAAGACAATGGCACGTTAGGAACAACTGTCACGAGTACATTTGCAGGGCAAGCGATTAGTGCCACGACTCTTAACATAAGGGATTTGACATGAGCACTTTATCTGAGCTTTTACCCGCAGGGTCTGGTGGTAAGAATGTCGATTTTGTAGCCTCTGGAACTTTACCTAATGGTCAAGCAGTGGCTTTAAATGCAAATGGCACCGTACAAGCAGTAAGTGAGACAAATATTACTGCCTCGCTAGGAACGGTAAATTCATTAGGAACTCAAGGAACAAGAACTCAAATAGCAGGTTATTATGATCCAGACCAAAATGCTTGTGTTATATTTTTCTCAGGTAGTAGTGATTATTTGACAGGAGTTGCAGGAACAATAAGCGGTTCAACAATTACATTTGGAAGTGTGACCACTGGATTGTCTTTCTCTACAGAACGCTACGTTGCAGCTTACGATACTACTAATAACAAAGGAGTAGTAGTTTATAAAGACAGCGGTCAAACAGGAGATTGGAAAGCAAAACAAGTTAATGTAAGTGGAACTACAATTAGTTTTGAAAGTGGAAGTGGTCAGACTTTTAGCACTCACAGCAGTGCTAGACCAGTAGCTATGATTTATGCTCCAAATGTAGACAGATTCTTTTCAGTATGGAACAGTTCTTCACAGGGTACACTTGTTCACCAAATGGGTCAAACAAGTGGTACTACTACTTCTTGGTCAGGAGCGTACAACAGTTTCAACGGAACAAACTTCAATGCTTATGACGCTGGTTGGGCAGCTTCTTTAACTTATGATCCTGTTTATGAAGCTGTATTGATAGCACAAACTTATAGATATAGCCCGTATTATATGAGTTATATGCTTGTTACTCTTCAAAGCTCTGGATCAGCTTTACCATCATTAACCCAACAAGCATTAAACAATTACTATAGTGATACTCCATTCGCCGCATACAATGTAAACGATGCTAAACACGTTTTAGCTTATCGCGTATCATCAGGTATGGATGTCGTTCCTATCACGTTGACATCAAACTCTGCGGTATCATTTACAACACCTACTGTTTCAACGGGAAATTTTGGGCCTACCATTGGTAATAATAATGTTAGAGATGCAAATGGTATTGGATATAATGCATTGCATAAAAAGACAGGTTTGATGTATTCAGACAGTTCGGGGGTGCAACATATAGTTAGTATAGACACCAGTGGATCTACTTATACTACGGGAACAAGCCTGCAAGTACAAAATACATACATTGCAAGCGTACAACCAAGACCAGTTTTGTATGATTCAAGTTCAACTGATATGTTCATTGCTTTTAAATCTGGTGCTTCAGGTACAACCTATGACGGTCGTACCTACACTATGGAAGGTAGTACTACTAACGTATCAGACTTCATCGGTATAACCGATGCAGCCATAGCTGACACTGCCACAGGTTCTGTGACGATTAAGGGTGGGATAGGCATAGCACAAGCAACAAGTCAATCTAACTCACTTGGATCGGCACAGCTTTTTAATGATGGAACTACAAATTATAGCAAAGTTGTATATGACAGCAATTCTGATAGGATTGTTGTTATATTTGCAGACAATAGTAATTTGAATTATGGAACGGCTATTGTGGGAGAGGTTTCTGGTTCATCAGTTCAATATGGAACTAAGGAAGTATTTAACACTGGTACTGCCTCTTATATGGATATAACTTTTGATAGTAACTCTAATAGAGTTGTCATTGCCTTCACAGGGACACCTGCTAATGAATATGGAACTGCTATTGTAGGGTCAGTTGATCCAAGTGATAATAGTATAGATTTTGGAACTGCCTCTGTGTATAAAAGCGCAACTTGTTCTTTTAACACATGTACTTTTGACAGTTCTAATAATAAAGTTGTAGTAGGTTATAGAATTTATCCTAGTCCTCAAGGAATAGCACGAGTAGGAACTGTTGATCCATCTGATAACAGTATAAGTTTTACTGGGGCAGAATCTGTGTATGTCAATGGTGACTTAGCAAATCAAAGTTCTACATTTGATAGCTCTAATAATAAAGTAGTTATAACTTTTCAAGATGGTACTAATACTGGTCGCGGTACAGCAATTGTAGGTACGGTCAGCGGCACAGGTATATCTTTTGGTAGTAAAGTTGATTTTTCAGGTGCAAATAATACTAACTACTCACTCCCTGTGACTTTTGACAGCAATAGTAACAAAATTGTAGTTTTATACAGTGGCCCTGCAAGCAATTATCTAGGCAGAGCAAAAGTAGGAACGATCAGTGGCACAGCTATTACTTTTGGATCAGAAGCAACTTTTGAACCAAGCAACGTTGTTAGATACAAAGCTATAGCTTTTGACAGCACTGCTAACAAAGTAATTATAGTTTATGACGAAAATCAAACAGATTTAAAATATGTTGTAGGAACGGTTAGTGGAACAGACATCACTTTTGAAACTCCAACTATATTTTCAACAAGTAATGGTGTAGGAGACGGAAGTTTAGATGTTGCTTACGACAGTTCAATTAATAGATCGGTATTTGCATTTAGAGATGAAAGCAACAGCAACAAAGGCACTTCTCAAGTTTTAGCGTTGGCAGGGATACTAGAAAATTTAACACCTAACAACGTCTATTATGTTCAAAGTGACGGAACAATTAGCACTAATTCTGCTGGTACAAGAATTGGCAAGGCGTTGTCTACAACAAGCATTAATTTGGAGTTTAACTCGTGACAAATTTATCCGAATTATTACCTTCAGGTGGCGGTGCCAAAGA
>Ga0315315_10004549_pt1 | contig 12780 bp, 15 predicted proteins | sample M140m3416metaG_FD_203699 | JGI IMG/M metagenome (GOLD analysis project Ga0315315, IMG submission 203699) | Ammonia-oxidizing marine archaeal communities from Monterey Bay, California, United States - M1 40m 3416 | ecosystem: Environmental > Aquatic > Marine > Intertidal zone | place: USA...
GTTATACCCACGATAATCCTAAAACTGAAAAAGTAGAAGAAGAGAAAAAGAATTGTGGTTGTGGACAAGATCCTTGTATTACATACGGCAAAAAACAAATGAAAGAAGCTAAGAAACCTGTAGTACATAGTGATAAACCTGATAGTCTTAAAATGGTTAAGATTAAATACAACAAACCCATTAAAACAAAAGTAACTGATATTGGTCCTGGTGGAAAGGAATATGTCAGAAAAGACTTTAATGAAGAAAAACAAAAAGGTATCGACGGCAAAGTATGTTGGAAAGGATACAAAAGAATGGGAACCAAAAAGAAAGGTGGCAAAACTGTTGATAATTGTGTTAAAGTAGAGAACTATATACTAGATGCTTTTGAGAACTATTACTTAGCAGAATTATCTCCTAAAACAATTAGTTCTTATCAAAAGAAAGCAGGTAAACAATATTCAGATCTTAAAAAGACAACACCTAGTAGACAAGATATAGAAAATGCTTATCACCAAGGGCATACATCAGATAAGCAGTACGACAAACAACACGGCGACAGAGATAAACTACAACAGCGTGGTAAAGGTTTAGCAATGTCCAAAGGCAAAGGTGTACAAAAAGAAGGTGCAATGAAAAGACTTGCAACTGATAAAGCAGAAAAAGATAGACTACATCTTAGGAAACTTAAAAAAGCGGTAAATTCTAAACCAGAACCTTCAGCATATCAATTTAAAGATGGGAAGGCGCATCCGCTTTACAGGAAAGAACAAAAACAAATTATGGTTAATCTAGACTTAGACGAGAGTATCGCTAATCTAGTAAAAAGAGGTGTAGGTAGAGTAAAAGACAGTTTACAACAAGCTGGACAACAATACGTGGACCATCAGCAAAAACAAATGAAAGCGGGCAAAGGAATATATTCTAATCCTGTATCTGGAGACAATATCCGTAAAAGACGGGAACAGATGCAAAAAAAACGAAACTAGAAGGGTAGCAGTTCAAGTAATGAATAGTTTCAAACAATTTATTAAAGAAACAAAAGCGTATGATCCTACTCCAGGAGGTATGGAATGGGGTACGGATAAAGGTGACGATTATTATCGCGAATTAACACCTGGTCAAGAAAAGAAAAGAAGAGACTTAAAAGGTAAAAATACACAAATAAAACCTGTAACGGTTCCTTTTAATCCTGCATACACTACTGAGGAAATGACTCCTGCAGAAAAATCCAAACACGAATATCCTATTGATAACAAAAAAGAGGCACCTGATATAGATGAAATTATGGTAGGTAAAGAAGGCTCTTTTTATATTGATGACAAAGATATACAAGAATTAGAAAAACAAGCATTAACATTCTCATTTGATGACGCTATACATTTAGGGTTATATGATGAAAATGAATTGGTCGAAGAAGATTATGATGGAGATAATGATCCTTTTGATGACCATGAGATAGAAATTACTGAGGCATTATCCGTACAGGGTAGACTCAAAAGACGTTTTGCTGCTAAAAGAAATAAACAAAAATTAAAAGTAGCAAGACGTATAGCAATGAGAAGAGGTTCAACTCCAGACAGACTAAAACGTAGGGCTGTTCGTGGTGCGAGACTTATGGTTTACAAACGTCTATTAAGGGGTAGGGACAGATCTAGTTTGCCACCTGCAGAGAAAGGACGTTTAGAAAGAATGATACAAAGATTCCAACCATTGGTTAGTCGTATATCAGTTAAACTACTCCCACAAATGAGAAAGAACGAAATTGCACGTCTAACAAAACGAGGTAAAGCAGCAGCTTCTAGGAGTAAGAAGTTTAAAATGGCAAAACCAATTGCTAAGAAACAAACAGCTAAGAAGTTTAAGGCGAAGGGAGCAGCAAAAGTTGCTAAACCTAAGAAGCCTAAAAAGTTTACTCCAAAGAAACCAAACAATATGGGAACGAAAGCGTATAAGGCATTTAGTTATTCAGTAGGTTAAATTATGTTGACGCCAGAACAACGGCAACTTGATTCATTAAGAACAGTTACATTAGAAACAAATTCATTACTCAAAAAAGATCCCTTTAAACTAAAAACACTAGAAGATATTATACCCTTTGGTGTTATTAGGCATTTCAAAAACGCAGGCGATTATAAAAATTTGTATGGGTGGGAAGATTATGAATGGTCCTATTCCATAAATGAATATAATCACCGAGACAAATTTAATTTACAACCAGATAAAAAGATAGCAATACTAGGTTCCTCTGATGCCTTTGGAGCGGGAGTAGAGTTTCCATTTGCTACTAGATTACAAAATAAACTCCCACCTAATTATAGTGTTTTAAACTTTGGTACTTGTGCTACAAACATATTAGTATTATATAAAAAGTTTATAGCAGTTACAGAAATATTAGATTTAGACACAGTAATTATGGCATTTCCCTCAGCTAAAATGGTAAGTATTAGAGACCAACAGTTTAAAGTTTTAACGGCATTGACAAATGTTTTGCCACATACACCTGAATGGGTACAACTACTAGGAAATTTAGATAAAAGAGAGTATAATGAACTACATGAGGACATTAAACAAGGCAAAGAAGGAGTACCATTACAACTCTTTTTAATGCAATATATAGATTCAATAGTTCGTATAGCAGTAGATAAGAAGATAAAACTTGTATTAGGTTCCTGGGACACTCTAATATACTTTGCTATGAAACAAAAGTACCCTGAGATATGTTTACCATTGTGGGAATTTCAGGATCATGCTATATGTGATAGTTCTCATCCTGGACAAGCATCACATGATGAATATACAGATACAATATATCAGCATTTAGGTATATAAATTTTGGTTTCTAGTGTCTAGATTATATAAATACATGGAAGAGAAGTATTAACATGGACAACATAACAGAAAACTTAGAATACTTACTAGAGTTAGAAACAAGAAATCAACGTCTTGACAAACTCATTAGACAAGGTATGTTGCCAGCCAGGCAACTTCCAATCCTTCATAGGGCTTTATCCAATATTAAAATGGGTAAAATTTTAACACCTTATGAAAGAGAGGCACTAAGTAAATTGTTGGATAAGATGATGGGATTCCAATTCGGAGACGATATCACTTATAACCGTGCAAGGTTACATACTCAAAAAACAAAATATCAAACCGAGGAGAAAACAGTGGCAAAAGAAGAAGATGTAGTCGTTTACGATGGCACTAAAGATGAGTCCGAGGAAAAACGAGACAAAAAGGTCAAGAAAAACGGTTCATCTCTTAAGAAGTCAAAGGGCGATAAAATGGTAGAAATAGATAACGGCGAAACCAAATCAGGCGGTAAGGTTCAAGAAGCAATTGGCAACAGACCAGCAGACAAAGAAGAAGGCGATAAAGAGTCCCCAAAACAGGGCGGTTCAGAGTCACCTGAAGTTGGTAAAATGTGCGAACCTCAAGATGGCAAAGCTAAACTAGACGAAGCGGACGAAGAAGAGAGATCTAAAATAGAACGCAGATTTGCTAGAGCGGCTAAAACAGCTAGAGGAATTCCTGGAGAACTTACAAAAGATGTAAGAAAAGAAAAGGACAAAGCAGGCCTAAGAGAACAACTTAAAGAGTTTAATGAACTTTATCAATTTAACTTAGAACGTGCACTCGCTAATCAGGGTGTAGAAAATGTTCGAGATATTCCTTTAACTTTAAAGGCATCACTATTTAAACAAGTAGACGAAGCAACATATTCTAATAAGCAGATTAAAATGGCTAAAGGTATTGCTTTTGACAAACGTTACAAAGGCGGAAATTATAGTGGCGCTGTTAAAACTCAGGAAAAAATTAAGAAAGGACTTTCTAATCATCCAGAAGTGTCTGATGCAAACAGAAGAGCTAATGAAGAAGTAGTTCAAGAGAAAATGGCATCACACGATCATGATGGAGACGGCAAAATAGAATCAGGTAAAGACGAGTACATGGGTTCTAAAGATAAAGCTATTAAAAAGGCTATGAAGAAAAAGACTATGAAAGAAGCCTATAAAGAAGTTTTAGAAGGTGCTAGAGAAGACGCAATGCGTGATATCAAAAGAGACTCAGGCAGAGGCATGGCACCAGTAAAGAAAGATCCTAAGCCAGGAAAATCAAAACATGATGGTTCAGAGAACAAAGGTCCAGCACATATTGTCTCACAATTAAGAGGCGTATTGGACCAAGGCGACAAACACGGTGGAGTTACATTTAAAGATGGACAAAAACATAAAGTTTCTGTAAATCACGCACATAAATTTTTAAATAAATATATGTCTGGTAAACCACAAGATAAAATGAAGATGCAAGATCATGGTCATGCATCACATGACAACTTTAAAAAACATTTAGACTAAGGAGAATAATATGTCAGGATGGGGAAATAAAGACGATAAAACGTCTACAGGCACGATTGCTCTTACAGACGCTGGTGCAGTAACAGGTTCAGGAACAGCATTCACAACCGAATCAGCTGTTGGTGATATCCTGACTGCCAATTCTATCGATTTTAGAATTACAGCAATTGCTTCTGATACTGCTTGCACAGTAGTAGATGCAGACACACCAGGAGCGGCTATTGTAGCGCAAAGTGCTGGAGCAAACTTTACACTTAGCGAGAAGCCAAGTGGAATGATTAAGGCCAATTCAGTGGCAGCATTTACATCTGAAAAGGTGTATGGTGTTGACCAAACTGAAATGGGTGTAACTAACGGACCAGCACACGCAGGTTGGGTTAGTGTCCAGACTGTAGGTTCTAGAAAGAAATACGAAACTCTCGTAGCTCTTTCATCAGCAGCAGCCGGTACAATGGGCGACGCTGAAGATACAGAATTCGCAGACAGTTAGGAGTATAACTAATGGCAGACAGTAAACTATCTGAATTAACGTCGGCAACATCTGCTGGCGCAACAGATACTACTTATCTCGTTCAATCAAGTAGCAGTAAGAAAATTACTATTGCAGATATGTTTAAGGCTGTAGCAACGCCTACTTCATTTAACGATAAAGTATCAATAGGGGATCATAATACAATTACAACCGCAGGAACGATAGGTGCAAGCAGTTATAATGTAACGTTCATTAATAACCCCGATTCAGGTGGTAACTGTTCTATAGAAGCTGGCCTGGATGGTCAGCTTCATGTTGCCATAATGTCTGCCAATTCAGGTGGACATACAATAACAATTTCAGGTGCTAATGTGAGTGGCACCATTTCATTTGATGCAGTAGGAGAGACAGCAATCCTAATGTACGACACAGGACTTTCTAAATGGTGGATGATCGGAGGAACAGCTACTTTTAGTTAGACCATTACATTATAAATAATTTTGATATGACAATAGAACTGAATGATGATAACTTTTTAATATTTGCTATCAGGAACTACCAAAATCCTGGAATGACAGGGATGGCAGAACTTGAAGATGATTTAAAAAGGTTTAAATACTTAAAACGATTATTCAATAAGTATTTAAAAACAGGAGACCCTAATGAAAGGCTCATCATCAATCACCTAATATTGTTATATAATGTATTTGGTAATGCTACGACGAAGATGCTTTTTTATAAAACTGATGAAAAGCATTACATTATATTAAAAACATTTTTAATATTTTTGAACAGAATCCCGATAGAAGAAGTATATTCACAAGGGTTGGTTCCAGAAGGTAAAAATATTAACGATATACCATTAGACGATAAATTAATAAAGGTTTTAAGAGACATATGATAACAGAAGGTTCAGCAGCATTAGACACGATAGTAGCAATGCGCTTGTTAAAACTATTAACAACACCTATTGAAAAGTCTAAGGCATATAAAGCGGGTATCGTTGATAAAAACGGAAAGAAACTTAGGCAACCAGAATCCTCAGAAAGAAATGATTATACATTTTTAGATAGATTCGCATTCAAAATTAGACATGCTTTAACAAAATCATCTGATATGCAAGCGAGAAGATTACTATCATTTGCAGCAGCACTTGCTTTATTAAGAGAATATAAAGAAGAAGATGATGTAGTTGAAGTTGGGGCACTACTAGAACTTTATATGCAAGATGAAAATGTACAGCAAAATGCTAAACTACTTGAACATAACACACTTTCATTTAGACAGTTTAACGAAATGATGGGTGTAGGTGGTGGAGCAATTGCAGGTATTGGTATAGGTCCACAGGGAGAACCAGGAGTTGATCCCAGGATGATGCCAATGGCACGAAGAAAGAAAAAGAAGAGAAAAGATGGCGACAACTAACGTCAAGGCGGAAAGAGAAATTGCAACAGTTAAAGCAGATATTGCCGCAATGGGTCATCTATTTACGAAACTTGATACAACTCTAGAAAAACTAGAAGAGAATTCAGGTAAGTTAAGTTCAATTATTGCCGTTCATGAGGAACGATTAAATAACCAAGAGGATAACGTTGCAGTCCGAAAACGTGAAGTGGATTTGGATATCAAAGAACTACATAGCAGAATAACAACGGCTGGTAGGGAAAATCAAGAGCAACATAAGGTATTACAAAACGACATGAGCGAAACAAAAAAAGACATTTTGGAAGCAATAAACGAACTTAGAAAAGATATATCTAAAGAACAAGAACGTCTAGACAACCGAATCAAATCACTCGAACAATGGCGTTGGATTCTTTTGGGTATTTTATTAGCAGTCTCAGCATTACTTCCAAATTTACCCGGTATACTAAAAATATTTGGTTAGATAACTATTTGACTTTTACTTAGTAAGAGTCTATTATATACATTATGTTACACATTGATCTAAAGTACATCAACCAGTGCAGTTTTAAGTTTGATCTATTCAAACGGAAAGACGATTATCTGTACAATTTCAGATGTCCTATTTGTGGTGATTCAAGTAAAAAGAAAAACAAAGCTAGAGGTTATGTTTACAAAAAGGGTAATGGTATGTTTTATAAATGCCATAACTGTGGTGTAGGTTTAACTTTGGGCGGTTTAATTAAACAAGTAGATCCAGGATTATATAGCGAGTATGTTTTAGAACGTTACAGTAGTGGCGTATCAGGCAGAAAAGCAGATAAAGATCCTGAATTTAAATTTGAGGCACCTAAATTCAATACTAACGATAAATTAATTGATAGTCTAATGGACAGATGTGATAAATTATCTGAGGATCATGATGTAATTAAATACTTATCTGAAAGAAAAATTCCCAAGAATACTTGGAAAAGACTTTACTTTATAGATGACATCAGTAAGGTAGGACAACTAGCGGAAAAATATAAAGAACGTATTAAGACACAAGAGCCGAGATTAGTTATGCCTTTCTTTGATGTAGATGGTAAGCTTACTGCCCTCAATATGAGGGCTTTAGGTGAGTCGTCCTTAAGGTACATATTGGTAAAAATAAATGAGGAAGCTCCTACAATTTTTGGATTAGATAGTATAAGTATAGAGACGACGGTAAATATTGTTGAAGGTCCTTTAGATAGTTTATTTTTGCCTAACTGTATAGCATGTGCAGGCACAAGTTTTAATAAAATAAACAGTTTAAATATTCCTAATCGTAGGATTATTATAGATAATCAACCTAAAAACTATGAAGTCTGTCGTTTAATTGAGTCCTTTATTGAGGACGGTGAAGATGTAGTTATATGGCCTGATTCAGTAAAAGAAAAAGATATTAATGACATGGTACTTGCAGGTCTAGATATTGATAATATTATAAATTATAATACGTTCAATGGCCTGGAGGCAAAGCTGAGGTTTACAAAATGGAAGAAAATTTAGAACCACATTCAATAGGCGGTATGGCAGAAACATATAGACAACAGATGCTTACCAAGGATCAAGAAAACACACATCTACGAAGAGAAGTACAAGAATTACAAAGACAGTTACATGAGGCATACAAGAGGATAGCTGTATTAACAAGCAGAGAAAACTAAAAATGGAAGACAAAACAGGAGTTCAAATAGATCTATCTCGTGACGAACTATTTGATACATTAGGGAAGAATCGTTTACGAGAAAGTTATATGAAGGAAGAGGAAGAAAGTCCACAAGAACGATTTGCCTTTGTCTCAGAAACATTTGCTAGTAATCCAGAACATGCACAACGATTGTATGATTATAGTAGTAAACATTGGTTGTCCTATTCTACACCTATTTTATCATATGGTAGAAGTAAAAAAGGAATGCCTATTTCTTGTTTTTTAAATTTTATTAATGACACAGCGGAGGGTTTAGTTGAAAACCTTAGTGAAACAAACTGGCTTAGCATGCTTGGTGGCGGTGTTGGTATTGGATTTGGTATTAGGTCATCTGACGATAAGTCCACTGGTGTTATGCCTCATCTTAAGACTTATGATGCCTCATGCCTCGCGTACAGACAAGGTCGCACTAGACGGGGCAGCTATGCTACTTACCTTGACATTAGTCATCCAGATATATTAATGTTCCTCGAAATGAGGAAACCAACGGGCGATCCTAATCTTAGATGTTTAAATTTACATCACGGTGTAAACATTACAGATAACTTTATGCAAATTATTGAACGTTGCATGAAGGACCCAACAGCAGATGATGGTTGGAATTTAGTTGATCCTAATAGTGGATTAATTCGAGCTACAGTATCTGCTAAAGAACTATGGCAAAAGATTTTAGAACTTAGAATGGAAACAGGAGAACCCTACATACATTATATTGACCATTCTAACAGAGCTATGAAACCTGAACAAAAGAAACTAGGACTTAAAATACATCAGTCTAACTTATGTTCAGAAATTATTCTACCCACGAACGAACAACGAACAGCAGTATGTTGTTTATCCTCAGTAAATTTAGAATACTATGATTCCTGGAGTAGAAACACAATGTTCCTTAAGGACATGGCAGAATTATTAGATAATGTATTAACATTCTTTATTGAAAAAGCCCCTGACCAAGTAGAAAGAGCTAAGTTCTCTGCTATGAGGGAAAGGAGTATAGGAATAGGAGCATTAGGATTTCATGCTTACCTACAAAAGAATGGAATTTCTTGGGAAAGTGCAGCAGCTAAGGGAGCTAATATTAGAATGTTTAGACACATTCGTAGTAAACTAGATGATGCTAACTTAGAACTAGGTAAATTGAGAGGCGAGGCGCCTGATATGGAAGGCACAGGTAAACGATTTGCTCATTTAATGGCTATAGCACCTAATGCTAGCTCTAGTATTATAATGGGTAACACCTCACCAAGTATTGAGCCTTTTAGGGCGAATGCGTATAGGCAGGACACTCTCTCAGGCGCATATTTAAACAAAAACAAGTATCTAGATGTCATTATCAAAGAGTATTGTAAACAACATCCGAGAACTAATTATGATGAAGTATGGTCAAGCATAATAAGTAACGACGGGTCAGTACAACATTTAACACAATTAACAGATGAACAAAAGGCTATCTTTAAAACATCTATGGAAATAGATCAAAGGTGGCTTATTGAGCATGCGGCAGATAGACAGGAGTTTATCGACCAGGCACAAAGTTTAAATTTATTCTTTAGGCCCGATGTAAACATCTCATATCTGCACGCTGTACATTTTACAGCATGGAAAGAAGGGTTGAAAACTTTATATTACTGTAGATCCGAAAAACTAGGAAAAGCAGATAAAGTGAGTAAAAGGATTGAACGAGAAATAATTCAAGAGATAGATATGTCGGCAGTAGCTGATGGTGAATGTCTAGCTTGCGAAGGCTAATAAGGAAATTTTAATGAATGTAAAACTGATATCATACAGTCAAATGCCACGCGGTGGTTGGGGTGACATACCTGATCCTGCTGCTGGCGACCCAGATCCAATGGAACTTGTTGCATACTGTGCAAGAGTAAGTAATCCAGCGAATCAAAACAATAAAGAAACAAGTGAGAAACTTGTTAAGTATTTAATGAAACATCAGCATTGGTCACCATTAGAAATGGTTAGTGCGTGTTTAGAAATAGAAACTACAAGAGATATAGGAAGGCAAATACTAAGACATAGGTCCTTTTCATTCCAGGAGTTTAGTCAGCGTTATGCTGATCCTACAAAGGATATGCAATTTGTAACTAGAGAGGCAAGGTTACAAGATCCTAAGAATAGACAAAACAGTATTGAAACAGAGGACTACGAACTTATTACTAAATGGAGATTACTCCAGGAAGATGTAATTAGGACAACTAGGTATGCTTATACATGGGCATTGGAACATGGTATAGCAAAAGAACAAGCACGCTCTGTTTTACCTGAGGGTAATACAATGAGCAGAATGTATGTAAATGGTACTCTTAGAAGCTGGGTTCATTATATTGAACTTAGACGAGCTAATGGCACACAATTAGAACACATAGAAATAGCAGAAGCTGTTGCTAAGGTCATATATGAATTATTCCCATGCAATTAGAAAATATAGAATTTAAATTTGCTGGATTTGAAGCGTGGGAACCACATAAAGTTAGTTATATTGATTGGAGGAAATCCGTTGTACTCTTAGGAGATTCTACTACCTATGGATTTGGATTAGATGAAGAAGATAGACTACACAATATATTAGATACAGATAGACCTGTAAATAACTTTGGTTACCCTGGATATTCAAATGAACACATATTTAAAATATTTTTATATTTGATGAGAAGATTTGGCAAACCTCATAAAATTGTTATAGGTTGGTCCTCCCCAGATAGATTTGTTGTTGTAAACGATAACATTGGTACTTCTGTAGGACATTGGGTAAGTGATAGTAGCGAGAAAAACTTTCTCGTAGAACATACTGAAACACATAAACATAGAACACAGGATTTTAGAGACGCTATTAGACTTATTGATCCTGATGTACATGAATGGACCGTGTTTAGTAATATGCCTGATGATGTGCCTGTATTAAAATTTATAGATGTGTCTAAAGATAAATCACATCCTGGCCCTAAAACAATGAAACAATTAGCGAGCCAGATTGAATTATGAACTTAACTTGGGTAGATACATTATCAGAAGACAATGCTAACTTTGTTAAGGCACAACTTAGTGCTGAGGAGAAAGAACTTACAGAACTCCAAAAAGGACCTAAAGTACAATCTAAAGATATAAGTAGTTTGAACAATGTTGATTACGAAACACATTTCAAATCATTTATAGCAGGAAGAGATGTTACTGGACACATGGATATAAATCCTACCTACCCAGCAACAGGAACACTATTAGAAATAGGACCATACTTAGGTAAATCTACAGTAGCGTGGGCAGAAGTATTGCCAGGTTACAAAATACACGCAGTAGATTTATTCATGGGTATTAATAAAGGAAGATTTAAGGGTATAGTAACTGAAGATGAACAAATGAGATTATTTGCTACTAACATAGCAGGAAGAGAACAAATTACATACGAAAAAGCATTCTTTTATCCTCATTACATACCACCTGAGGGTTTTGAAAAACCAACCATTGTATATTATGATGGATTGCCTGGACAATTAGAAATAGCAAAGGAATATTGGAAAGGAAAAACACAATTTTTATTAACATTTGATTACGAGCAAGAAAAGATAGTTTGGTTATGAAGGAAGATAGAACAAAAGTTTTAAAATTTTATAATGACTTCATACAACCTTGGCATGAAAGTGATAAAACAATAGGGGTCGTACTTAGTGGTGGATTTGATAGTGCAGTATTATGGCACTTAGTTTACAAGTATTGCAGAAAATTAAATATAAATATAAAGCCCTTTACGGTACCAAAAGTAGATGGTTCAATAAGACATTCAGAGTTAGTATTAGAGGACTCTTGTAAACGATTTGGAACTAAACGTCTACACCCAATTCAAGTAGGTATCGTGGACAACAATAACAGAGACCCAGAAGGGTCACAACTATTTGAACAACTTCTATCAGGTATGAGAGAAGCATTTACTATGTGTGATGTTATATTTACAGGAGCTAACCCTTATGCTCCTCACATCATACAAAAATTTGGACCTACACAAAGAAACTTTGTAAAGGGTACAGAATATGAAGACGTTATTAAACAACCTTTTGCAGATTATACAAAAGATTGGATAGTTGACATAGCATGGGAAGAAGGCATATTGGACGATATTGCCAAAATAACGCACTCTTGTGTAAGGCAAAATAGAGGACGTTGTGGTGAATGTCTATGGTGCGAGGAACGCGCCTGGGCATTTGAGGAAAATGGACTAACAGATATAGGAACAAACTAATGACAAAATTAACAGATGAAAGAGATTATTTCAAACCCTTCAGCTACCCATGGGCGTATGAAGCTTGGTTGAAACATGAACAATCTCATTGGTTACATACAGAAGTACCAATGGCAGAAGATGTAAAAGATTGGAAAGACAAACTAGACGATACTGAAAAGGCATTCTTAACAAACATATTTAGATTCTTTGTACAAGGAGATATAGATGTAGCAGGTGGTTATGTAAATAACTATTTGCCTTATTTCCCACAACCAGAAGTCCGTATGATGTTGTCGGGATTTGCTGCTAGGGAGGCACTTCATGTCGCGGCCTATGCACATCTTATAGAAACATTAGGTATGCCAGAGTCCACATATAGTGAGTTTTTAGAGTATCAGACAATGGTAGATAAACATGAATACTTTATGGAACTATCAGGACAAAACGGTACTCCGGAATCTGTTGCCACCAACATAGCAGCCTTTTCTGCCTTTACTGAAGGTATGCAACTATTCTCATCCTTTATTATGTTGTTGAACTTCCCACGACATGGTAAGATGAAAGGTATGGGACAAATTATAACCTGGAGTATTGTAGATGA
>Ga0315315_10004551_pt1 | contig 12774 bp, 13 predicted proteins | sample M140m3416metaG_FD_203699 | JGI IMG/M metagenome (GOLD analysis project Ga0315315, IMG submission 203699) | Ammonia-oxidizing marine archaeal communities from Monterey Bay, California, United States - M1 40m 3416 | ecosystem: Environmental > Aquatic > Marine > Intertidal zone | place: USA...
TTTCGAGAGAAAACAAAGTTGCATCTTTCAGGTTTGTTCATCATTACATGATTGATGGTGACGCGGAACTGGATGGAGACTTTCCAGAAGATCTATATGATACTCTCTTTGAATTTCTTGTTAAGGAACTTATCGAAGATTACGATAGTTCCTGTGAAACCTAAGTTAGAGATTTGACTTGTAATAAAACTAAGAAAGTATGGAGAGTGTACAAAAGCTCACCCATATCGAACATGTTCTCAAGAGACCTGACTCCTACGTAGGTCCTGTCGAGCAGGGTACAGAACCCTACTGGATCCTCGATGGTGATAAATTCACCAAGAAGAACCTCAAGTACTCCCCAGCCCTCTTGAAAATATTTGATGAAATCTTGGTCAACGCAATCGATCGCAACTCCCTCCATCCCAAACTGGTCAACTCCATCTCTGTCAGCATAGATAAGGAATCAGGTTCTGTGACCATCGAGAACAATGGACCTCTCGGTGGAATCAGTGTTTGTATGCATGAGAAGGAGGGTCTCTGGAACCCCGAACTTGTCTTTGGACATCTCCTCACAAGTACCAACTATGATGACTCTCAAAAAAGGATTGTTGGAGGTCGTAACGGGTACGGTGCCAAGTTGGCGAATATTTACTCAACCGACTTTTCCATTGTCATCAAAGACCATGAGACGAAACAGACCTACACCCAATCCTGGTCAAAGAATATGACTGTCTGCGACCCCCCAAAAATCAAAAAACATTCAGGTGCTACGTCATCTGTCGCCATCACCTTTACCCCTGAATGGAAACGTTTCGGGATGTCCAAAATGGACGACACAATCTACAATATTTTCCAAAAGAGGGTTTGGGACGCGAACATCTGTACTACCCAAAACTGTAAGGTGAAGTTAAACGGTGATATTCTCACCAAACAAACATTTGAGGCGTATGCCAAGATGCATGGGGGTGTTGAAGAAGTCTACTCGGCGAATACCGATCGTTGGTCGGTGTGCATCGGACCCGCTGAGAATGGTATGGAACAAGTTTCATTTGTAAATGGACTCTGTACCAATAAGGGTGGTACGCACGTCGATCATGTCGCAAATCTTATCGCGAACGCTGTAATCGATGAAATGGCAAAAAAGATTAAGTTGAGACCTCAACAGGTGAAGAATGCCTTCAACATTTTTGTCAAGGCAACCCTCGAGAATCCAACATTTTCCAGTCAAGTGAAGTCTGAGTGTACCTCAAAAGCTCAAAGTTTTGGAAGTAAGTTTGAAATGCCCAAGACATTCATCAAGAATGTACTCAAGACTGGAATCGCTGAGGAACTCTTGGCACTCTCGAAGTTTAAGGAGATGAAGGAACTCGCAAAGTCTGATGGTGGGGCGCGTAAATCCAAGATTACCGGTATTCCCAAACTGGATGATGCGAACAAGGCTGGTACTGTGCACTCAAAGGACTGTACCCTCATCGTGACGGAGGGTGACTCAGCGAAGACCCTCGCAGTCGCCGGTCTCTCAGTGGTCGGTCGTGACCACTACGGCGTTTTCCCGCTCCGTGGTAAGTGTAAGAATGTCCGAGATGTCTCCGTTGCGCAACTTACCTCGAACCAGGAGTTCAATGATCTCAAGAAGATTTTAGGACTCCAACAGGGTAAGGACTACAAAAATGTATCCGAGCTTCGCTACGGACGCCTAATGATCATGACGGATGCTGATAATGATGGCAGTCATATCAAGGGTCTCATTCTTAATATGATTCACTATTTTTGGCCCAGTCTTTTGAAACTTGGATTTGTGGTGTCTATGGTCACACCAATCATCAAAGCTACGAAGGCTTCACAAACCAAGTCCTTCTACACAGACTCTGCATTCCGTACCTGGTATGGTGATGGGAAACAAGGTTGGAAGATTAAGTACTACAAGGGTCTCGGTACTTCCACGAGTGCTGAAGCTCGAGAGTATTTCAAGAAGATACAAGACTTGACTGTAAAGTTCGATATGGATACGATGACAAATGATTCAATTGTTCTCGCCTTTGACAAAAAGAAGGCTGATGCCAGAAAGTCTTGGCTTTTGGAGAACACCGCGAAAGATGCTGATCAACTTGAAGTTCCATATGGAAGTGTGAAACAATTGGACATCACAGACTTTGTACACAAGGACTTGGTAAATTTCAGTCTCGCAGATCTCAAGCGGTCCATCGCTCACATGGCCGATGGTCTCAAACCCTCTCAGCGCAAGGTGATGTTCTCCTGTTTCAAGAAGAATCTCAAGGATGAGATGAAAGTTGCACAGCTGGCGGCATTTGTAGCTGAGAAGAGTGCTTACCATCACGGTGAAGTTTCCCTAGCGGATACGATCGTAAAGTTGGCGAATGATTACACTGGGTCTAACAATATCAACCTTCTCGAACCATGTGGTCAATTTGGTACTCGTCTTATGGGAGGTAAGGATGCCTCTCAGACGAGGTACATCTTCACGAAGCTGACCAAGGATGCGCGAAAGATCTTTGATCCCAGGGACGACGCTGTTCTAAATTATCTGGATGACGATGGTCGCTCAATTGAACCCGACTTCTACATGCCAACCCTCCCCATGGTCCTAGTGAATGGTACAGAGGGTATTGGTACGGGATTCAGTTGCTATGTGCCTCCATTCAATCCAGTTGACATCAAGGAAAATATTAAGCGGATTTTGAATGGCGATGAAATCGTTACTATGCGACCCTGGTTCAGGGGTTTCAAAGGAGTTGTCCATAAGGAGGAGGATACATGGATGATGGAAGGTGTTTGGAACTGGTCAGGAATGAATATAGTGGTCACAGAACTTCCCCCAGGTCGATGGACCCAGGATTATAAGGAATACCTGGATGGTCTCGTAGAAAAGAAGTTGATCGGGGGGTACGTCAACAATTCAACCACCGAAGATGTACACTTTGAAATCATGGAGTATACGGGTAAGGATCTACTCAAGGATCTCAAGTTGAGAAAGACGTTCCGTGTCTCAAATATGCATCTCTTTCACCCCACAAAGGGTATTCACAAGTACGCGAGTCCCGAGGAAATCTTGAAAGATTTTGTGGAACTTCGTCTCGACCACTACAAGAAACGAAAGGCGCACCTCATCGATGTCCTTGAAAAGAGGGCTGCGATGTGTGGTCACAAATCCAAGTTTGTTTCCATGGTGATCGAAGGAAAGTTGGTGGTGTTCAAGAGGAAAAAGGTGGAATTAGAGGCGGAGATGTCCTCCATCTTTCCTAAGATTGATGGAAACTTGGACTACCTCCTAAACACGAAGACGGTGGAATACACAGAGGAACGCGTCAAGGCACTCACAGATGAGGCACGACAGGCTGAAATTGATCTCGAGCGAATGATGAAGACGAGTCACATCACGATGTGGAAGAATGATATTAAAAATATGTGAGCAGTTAATAGATATGGGTGAGGCTGCTAAAATTTCCCTTAAAGCTATTGGAAAGCAGGATACACACCTCCTTTCCAAAGACCCAGAAGAATCATTTTTTAATTATAAAACAAAGAGACATTCCGAATTTAGAAAATATCACAGAAGTCGAAATGTAGTGAATAATGGGACTATTGCTGGATGGCCATTTGGACAAACTGTAAAGGTTCAATTTAATCCCACAAATATGGGTGATTTGTTGAGTAACATGTATCTTAGTATAACAATGCCTGGAATAGCAAACGGCAACTATGCTGATCAACTCGGTAGGCACATTCTCAAGAGCATCACGATGTTTGTAGATGGCCTCGAAGTTGAAAAGATTCACGATGATTGGGGAATTATATATGATGACTTGTACCTCGAAATTTCTGAAAAAGTAGCGAATAGATTTCTTGTCAATAGAAATTTGGGTCTGGATGAATCGAGTAGAGAGGAAGAATATGCGCGTTCAAGTTCAAATCTCGTCATCCCATTGCACTTCTTTTTTTCGAGAAAGTATGCGAGTGATGAATATTCTTCAAACAAACCAAACAGACCTTACTTCCCTGTGTGCGCTATTCATCGCCAAAAAATTGAGTTTGAATTGGAATTTCATCAACAGACATTTTTTACAAATTTCACTGGTACACTGAGTCTTCAGTCGTTCAATATCGTGACCGAAGAGATTACCGTCAGTCCCGAAGAAAGAAACTATTTGTCCAGTGAAAGACAAACTCTAATCACAGATATCGTAAAAAAACATCCAACTACGGTAAGTGATCTTGGTATTGACACAATTGTGAATAATCTCGTACCTGATATTCCTGTAAAATGTATTCATTGGTTTTTGAGAAATACAGATTTTGAAAATGAAGGTGATGCGATTGGTTCGTCGGATGTAAATGAACAGAGGTTATACCAAAATCGTTTTAATTTTTCATCTAATGTGAGCTTCGACGATCAAACGACATTTTTCGATCCCATCATGGAATCGGCCAGTTTTTACATCAGTGGAAACCGTCTACCAAATATTACAAAAACTAATCACGAATATTACAAATATCTCATTCCGTATCGTACTCGTTTGGCGAGACCTATCCGAAATATCTATACATATAGTTTCTCGATGAATCCGATCAATGTGGAACCATCGGGGAACTTGGATTTTAGTCAGATACAGTCAGATAAAACGAACATAGAAGTAAAACTAGACACGACAGAAGTGGATGTTTCGGCTAAAACATACTCTCTGAACATGTACTACACTGGATATCAGACATTTGTATTTGATGGAGGATTTATGTCTATTGCTTACTAAATAGTGAAGATTTGTTAGTGCTAATGTAATCGATGATGTTGTTCTTGATACACCATTTGATGAAATTCAACTGTGCCAAAGTCGTATGAATTTCATGAGATGTTCCGGGGACTATATATGCAAACTTTTCAGAGCGACAGAATGGATCAAAAAGCTTTTTACTGTACCCATCAAGACTCGATTTATATGCACAGTGAACTGTGAAAAGTTTTCCATCTTGAGTTTTAAACGATGTATGATTTTTTTTAGAATAGTTTGTGATGAACCATTCAAGATTTCGTAGTGAAATACCACTCGACTTATCTAGAATATTCTTCAATTTGTTTCTGTTTTCCTCTTCGTTGTAAAAATTATTTATGGATGTTAGTAGGATATCAGATTTGCTCATTACCAATCATAGTATTCAAATCTATAAGCTCTTTTGAAATAGAACATCCCGGACAACCATCGACAAACATTTTTTCGGGACCATGTGTATGTGTAACGTTCCTCGTGATATGTACATGTTCTAAGCGATTATATTGAGCTGCGTGATGTCTACAGTACCCATTATTTGTTCCCCTAAATGTACACCTCCGCCCATCATTCTTCGTACCTTTGCAGATCGTTCCTGAGAATATCTCAGGAATATCCTTTAGAAGTAAATCCAGAGAAATCCCATGCTTCTTGGAAATGATGGTGACGTATTCGTTCATGATAGAAACAATACGTTGATTAACCTCCTCCTCGAATAGTTCAATAATCTTGTCATATAGACTCATGTCTTATTACTACTTTGTTCGTAGTTTTTAAATAAGTCTTCTATCGATTCACTTCTCGTGGATGCTTTAATCCTTTCCTTGAGATCTGCGACCTTCCCGGAATCATCGAGACCCAAACGCTTACACTCTTCTATGAGTTGTTCCTTCTTCATCCCACTCAGAGCGGGACCAGTCTTTTTCTTCTTGGGTTTGTGTTGTTCCAGAATCTCCCCAAATATCTCTTGTTTAGGGTTTTCAAATAAGGGGTCGAGGAGATCGCATACCGGATTCAAAAACTTATTTTCGAAATAATACAGATAATCAACCGGGACATCATTATCTTCGACGTATTTGGGATCCTCAGACTTTTCAAACGCTTTGGCCTTTGGATCGCCCGTATTCGTGAGAAGGTACGGCACACGGTCACCCGATTGTGGTTCCGACCCCGGTTTGCGCTGTCGCATCTTATGAACAACTTGTACATGTGCCTGGTTAATTTCACCGATTCGGTGTCCAGTGACGGATACAGATTCACCACTCACTTTGTACGTGTCCGAGAGAGACTGACTTAGTACCAACTTATCATTCGGGACGTCTCCCGAGAGGAGTTCAATCGCCCTTTCTTTAGCCAATTCCATAGGCGGACCAGTGTCGGGTGCATTCAGAACGACATCGAGAAGTTCTTTACACACCTCTCTCACATGAGGTGTATTGTCTCTGCGAACAACCTGGAGTCCTTTGATGTCTATATAGTCCATATGCATCTGGTCATCCTTACCCTTGGTCCATAACTTAGCGGCGTATCTCTTTTTTGAATAGAGAAAGTATGGCCAGTACACCTTTTCCAATTCCAAGTTGTTTGGCTTTTTGAATAAGGCGCTACATTCCTCAGCCGCTCGTTCACCCACTTCCCAGCTGTACTTGACAGCTTCTTCACCTGTTCGTCCCCCAACATCAAACTCAACCATCACAGAATCCGTGTCACCATACCGCACCTTTGCACCTGGAAAGTTCGCCTCTACATATGTCTTTGTCTCTTCAATCATACCCCGACCCCGACATGTTGTCGTAGATGCGATTGGTACACATGGCAAAATACCTTTCCCAGCGCCTGTGAACCCATACACAGAGTTCATCGAAACTTTGTAAGCCAATTGCTTACCATTGTATACCTCTTTCATCGATCCCGTCGCAGCGGCCATATCCTTTTTAGCTTTTTTACGAAATTGTTTGAGTTCAAGAAGAATTGCGGGTAAAAGACTGGGTACACCTTGCGCAAATTTATATATTTTGTCGCCAATTTTGAATGATTCATAGTTTATACCAGGAACATTACCGTACCGATACTCATCCATAACGAGTGTAGAGTAACATAGATTGTGTGCCATCATGATTGATGGATATAGTGCTTCAAAATCTAGGGCTGTAATCGGTGTATAATATGCCCCCTTTTGTGCATCGAGAACAGTCGCACCTTCGTAAGCTTCTTCTGGGAGAGAGCCGTACTTAATAGTTGGAACCATATATCCAAGCTCGCGTGCCTTTTTTGTAAGCTGACTAAACACCTTGATTTGCTGCCCACGCTCAACTAAAAAACATAATGGCACCCACGTAGCTTTAGCCATCTCAATAAGATTGAGAAGAGTACAGAGCTTCTTCAAAAGTTTATGAGGAAGAAGAGTATCCTTGATACAATATTCTGCAACTTCGCCCAACTTTCTTGGATCACCCTCTTTGTACCGAGCAAACATCTCTTTTGCGGGCATGTCAATTTTTTGATCACCCAGATACAACTTTGAAACTTCATTGAGCTTGTACGAATCGAGTTTGTAGCCCTTCTTCACTTCATGAAACATATCAAAAATGAAACGCCCAGTCATAGGAAGAAGTTTCAGAAAGTTGTCACCGAGAGCACTTGAACTTAATTTTTTCAGTAACAAATCACTTGGTGGGTCGTGGAGTTTTCCAAGGTTGAAAAATTCTTCATGACAGTCAGTCAAATGAGCCCTTTTGAAGATATACTCGAGATCAAATCCGAAAATATTCCAACCTGTAATAATGTCAACATCTTTCTCTTGAATATATTTTTGAAATGCCTCAAGCATTTCCCTTTCGGTTTCGAAACTCACGACATCAGGGCCATCTGTTTTTTTATAACAAAGACACGTCTTCTCGTACGGTTCGTCATTTCCAAATCTACAAAGTGATAAAGCAATTTGAAAACATGAATCGCCTGGGACATCAGCATCTGGAAATTTTCCAGTTGAACTGTTACATTCAATATCAACGGAGGCTACAACAAACGGAGCAATATCATCTCTCTCCACGGGTTTCAGTGTTTTCCATTCATTGCACCATAAATCTATATCAACCTTTGCAAGATGAGAACGAACACATTCACTACCAGTATCAAGCCATCCCGTCGACTGAATACCCGTGCGATGCATTAATCTCAGGACAGGGTCGAGATTAGCTTCATATACATGATACTTTCGGAAGTCACGGTTGTATCCGAAAATGGAATTTACCTTTCTACGATCGACGAGGCTTTTGAAATTGAGACGCATGAATGCAAACATCTCATTATTTTGAAAACCCCAAACATCCTTCTTTCGTGTGATACTATAACTCGTCACATGATCTGGTCGAAGTTTGTTCAGGTCATTGTAAAGTATACGGACATCTTGATCGGTCGTCCCCCTCGGCAACTTTACAAAAAAATAGGGTTCGAAAACTGTTGTGACACATACAGACTTTCCATCCTCCGTCTTTCCCAAAATGCTGATCAAGTGTTCATCATCGACATCCCTCGCCTCCCAAGTCAAAGCTTGAAAGACTACCATATGTTTATATTGAGCTAAAATTTTAATATCATTTATTAATAAATGTCTGCTGCTTTAATTGAGCTCGTGTCAGTCGGTGCTCAGGATGTCTACATCACTGGCTCCCCTCAGGTCAGCTTTTTTCGTCAGAACTACAAGCGCTATACCAACTTCGCCATGAAGCCTGAGCGCATGGATTACATCGGAACCTTCGGTGCTTCCAATGAAGTTACCATTCCAATTCGCTCCAAGGGTGATCTCATGAGCTACATATGGATCGAAGCTACTGGTATCGCCGAGGTCGGGACCAACGCGGATGGTTTGTTTTCTCAGAATGCATCTAATCCCACAGAGTTCCAGCTTTGGATCGGTGGTCAGAAGGTGTCCGAGCTCGATTCTCTTTATATCCAAGGCGTTCACAATACTCTCATGAGGGATTCTGGTGCCAAGGCAAGTTTTGCGGTCACCACTAATACTCGTAAGGGTAACCACTCTGGCAATTACTACATGATTCCTTTCTTCTTTGGTGAAGACTGGACTAAATCACTTCCTTTAGTGGCCCTCCAATATCACGATGTTGAGATTCGTGTCAAGTGCCGTGATGGTTTCACCCCTAATAGCACACCCAAGGTCTATGGTAACTACATTTACCTTGATACCGATGAGCGCCAGTATTTCACCGATACTGATCACGAACTTCTCATCACCCAGACCCAGAGCCAACTTGCTACCAAAACTGACACCGATATTGACCTAAGCTATTTTAACCACCCAGTCAAATCCCTCCATCTTGTGTCTGGTAAGGCGGCTGATGCGGATTACACGAATGAATACAACTTCGATACTGCGTCTCTTTATATTAATGGTACTTCTCTTTTCGAAAACACATCGGGTGTGTATCATCACGATGTAGTTGCTGAGATGCACTGTACCGATCTTCCCGATGCTGCCATCGATAATGTTCCCACCTTCTCGTGGCCCTTCTGTCTCACCATGAGCAAAATGCAACCTACTGGCTCCCTAAACTTTTCCCGTATCGATAACGCGAAGCTCGTACTCAACAACCCCACTGGCGGAAACCAGCTTCACCGTGTCTATGCGGTCAACTATAACATTCTTCGTATCAAGAATGGTATGGCTGGTGTCGCGTTCGGTAACTAAAGCCTAAGTCAATTGTGATATTGAAAATTAAGATAAAATGGTAAAATCTTCCTCAAGACCCCGCAGGACGTCTAAGTTTGTTGTAGACCTTGGACCAGAGATTGACAAGGTCGTGAAGAAGAAGAATGCAAAGATTAAGAAGCAAAAAGTAATCATCTTAGAATTGCAAGATAAGCTTCGTAGCAAGTCAGATGACATGAAAGTCAAGAAGCAGAAGCTTTTCATTACATCACTTCAGAGCAAGGTTGAAGAACTGAATGTTAAATTGTCTAAAGCGGAAAATGAGATGAAACATTATAAAATCGAACGTGTTCAGATAGTAGACAGAACGGTCGATGAAGCTTTTAAACGTATTCGTAAAGGATCTCCCCTCGTGAGAATGATTGCGAACACACAACGCCGTATAAAACTAATGGGACGGTGGGAAGAAGCTGTTGAACTCAACAAACGTGTACAAGAATCCAAGAAAAGGAAGATTCAATCATTAGTGTGCTAAACCCTCTAGAACTTCTTTAGTTTTGTTATACATACGTTTTCCGTGGAAAGTCTTGTCCTTTAGGTCATCCCAAATTGTAAGTCGGTGTTCGAGGAACTCCTTGAACCTATCCGGGTTACATTTTGACTTGTAACGAACCTTGTCAGCAGCGAGTGCCGCGGCTGAAGCCGCCGCGCGACTCTCTGTGTATCGGGCTTCACGTTCCTCATGTGTCAGACGAGCTGTGGTTTCGGCTTCTTTCTTTCCGAGTGCCATTTATGATAAAAGCACCTAAACCTTTATGCTATTTTGCTTTAGACGATCCAATCGCTCTTTTTCTCTTCGCATGAAAACCGTAAGTTCTACAACTTCACCCGTTAATTTAACCTTTCCAGCCTGACGTACCCACACGACATGTTCAACCCTCGTCATGTCAACACATGACATCTTAGTATCCTGTGCTTTACTATGATGCACCGCGAGAACCAGTGCATCCCTCTTAGTCTCTTTGGGGAGTTGTGGTCCGTCGTGGCATACGACAACGTGAGCACCAGAGCATCCAGCCACATGAAACCACCAGTATTGTGGTGCACTCGACAGGGTCAATCGGTCATTTTCTTTAGCATTTTCACCAACCTTTATGAGCGTTCCGTCTTGAGACGTGTAGTGAAACATGTAATAATAAAAACCTTTTTCCTTATATACGATGCATGTCGTTATCCAACCCAGTCCTTCGGTGACCCATAAACTCCGGGTGACTTTACCTAACATGAGAGCCATCGATTTTGGAGATCGCTCAGTTCAACATTACCCAGACCATGGTAATCCTAAACTCATGCGTGCACATCTCATTAGAAAGGGTGCTATCCTTCCTAAGGAGCTGCGAGTGGAGAGGGATCCGTATGAGATTCATAGAGAGATGATGAAAATTGATAAAAGTTCCAAGGAGGATTGGGATGACTACTATGGGGCAGAATATTGGGAAAGGTGGATATTGTGGACTTACCCGAACATTAACAAGGCGAAATTGTACATGACCATGCGTCATGGTATGCTTTTTATGCCTAGACCCGAAGATTTATGGTTTATCGGCCCGTAGATCCAAAACCACCATCACCCCTTAGGCTTTCTTCGAGTAGACCAATTTCCTTGATTATAGGTGTATCACACCTTTCCAAAATAAGTTGAGCGATACGATCACCCTTCTTGATTTCAAAGTCTTCCGCACCATGATTAAATAGGACGACCTTGACTTCACCGGTGTAATCGGGATCAATAACACCCGCACCAACATTGATGCAGTGCTTCACAGCTAGACCAGAACGAGGAGCTACACGACCATACAGACCATCTGGTATAGAAAGAGCGATACCAGTGCCGACTAAAGCTCGGCCCGCTCTACACGGTACAGTCGCATCCTCGGAGCTATATAAATCATATCCCACAGCACCATCAGAACCACGAGTAGGCAAATGAGCATCAAATGAAAGCTTCTTAACCCCGAGAGGCATCTATTCTTTCCTCAGGTGTATCCCTTAAGCTTATTGATGATCCTCTAGGTGACATCCCCCTTCTTATCCGTTCTTTGAGTACCAGTCTTAAAGAACAATATGGAACTGTGTAAAGAATTATTAGGTACATCCACATTCTGTAATAACGTTAGATAAATAAACCACCCCTGAGTCTGAGAACTAGGTGCAAGGTTGATTCCTTTTGAACATTGTAATCAGCTAGAGTGCGTCCATCCTCGAGTTGTTTACCAGCAAAAATAAGTCGCTGTTGGTCGGGTGGAATTCCCTCCTTATCTTGAATCTTAGCCTTGATGTTGTCGATCGTATCTGAAGACTCAACCTCTAATGTGATAGTTTTTCCAGTGAGTGTCTTTATGAAAATTTGCATACTATCAGTACACTAGGTTTAATTCTTAAAGTATAGTAAATGTACAACAACAGTAACGAAATGGTTCGGGGTTACTTTATGCGACAGAGTGAAGGCGGCTACGCTCCGAAAAATTTCAAGTACAACCAGAAAAATAACAATAATCTATTAAAAAATTTCAACGGACCAGTCACAATTCCAAAAACTAAATCTCCTTCAAAGCGGGGTTCCTCTTCGAAAAAGTGAGTGCACAGATGCCACAACTGAAAATATTTATAAAATATTGACACCCAAGAACGTGTAATTTCGTATACATACTCTCACGTGCATATAATACCCACAGTAACAACGTCATACAGGTCTCATAACCAGCTCGAATGATTACATTAGATGCATGATACATCTGGTCTATCGTTGGGTACAAATAACTATCTCTAGGAGTAAGTCTTCGAATGGTTAATAAAGATGTATCAATTTCAACTAGACCTGCGAAACTAAGTATAAAAGCCTCTTCGGGGTACATAAGAGGTCTAATAAGAGCTAGAAGACACACTAAATGGTGAAGTATGATTAAATTTCTAAAAGTGTGTATAACTTTTGGTTGAAGAATTATCCATGCGAGATCATACGACATATATGTTGTGAGAGCGTGTGTTATAAACATGGGATACAGTGTATATCCGAACAAGACATCAGCCACACATAATGCTGAGAATGGTGCGAGAAATAGTAAAGACGCCACATCATGAATAACGACGGCACGACGGTCCTTATTCATTTTGTGATTAGACAATATTCTTTTTAATCAAGTTACACCCAGGGAGGTTCGAACTCCCGGCCTCAAGCTTACTAAGCTTGCGCTCTACCACTGAGCTATGAGTGCGATATGCTGAGAGCGGGGTTCGAACCCGCGCGTGCATAGCACAGACGATCTTAAGTCGTCCTCC
>Ga0315315_10004555_pt1 | contig 12765 bp, 16 predicted proteins | sample M140m3416metaG_FD_203699 | JGI IMG/M metagenome (GOLD analysis project Ga0315315, IMG submission 203699) | Ammonia-oxidizing marine archaeal communities from Monterey Bay, California, United States - M1 40m 3416 | ecosystem: Environmental > Aquatic > Marine > Intertidal zone | place: USA...
TTATCAAAATATAAATCTGATAATTCTAAATAATCTAAACATTCATCTGTATTAGTCAAATAATAATATTTATATGACATCAAAGTATTATTTACAATTTCACAATAATAATTATATTCACATACACTTGTTTGTCTAATAGAATCTCTATAATATAGTAATGTAATATATCCAAAAATATAAATACATGTAGTTAAATAAACACATTTTAGAAAATTGTCTCTTTTTATATTTTTTTCAGAACTTATATTTATACAACAATATATAAATCCGTTTATAAGTAGAATGAACAGACAACAATTTAATATAAATGTATTTCCTCTATCTTTTGAACCAAAATTTTGTTCTGTCGGTGTATCATAGTTTTCAGTCCAATAACATCCACTATTTCCACAGCCATAATCTAGTATGATAGACATTATCTAATTGCTCTTTATTATTTTTTTATCTAAAAATTTTCAAATTTTTTTTTAATTAATTATTCTGTCGATTTATTTGGACATAGACAAGCTAGTATAGCAATACCAATTAATATTTCTAAAATTGTTGTAATAATACCAAAATAATCTGTATATTCACAATCTTCTGGAATTCTATTAAAATGGTCATTAACATAAATACAAGTATATTTACACGGATTTTGTGGAGTACAATCTATATGTTTGTCTATTTTTTTATCTAACATCGGTTCTGAAATACTCGTATTACTTATATCTATTTCATGTCTTCCTTCCATAACAGATGAATAATATAGATAACATAACCAACCAATAAGACCAATACATATCCAAACACAACCTAAACATAAGTTAAATCTTAAATTATAATTTGGCTCATTGGATGTATCCACTGATTCAGATGATGATGATGATGGTGGTTTTTTAGGTACGGGTTCAAAATCATACTCACGAGCACCCATTTTAAAAAGGGGAATAATCTAATTTATTTTTTATAATTAGAAATTTCAAATTATTTAAATATTTTTTTACAATTTTTTACAGCATTATCAGGTATTTTTAATTTTCTTTGTTTATATATAGAATATAAACAAATACTATATTCACTATTTTTGGGTGTTTTTTTGTTATATTTAATAGTTTTAACGCAACTACAAAATTTTCTATATAATTCATCTTCTAATTTTTCATTATCTTTTTTTGATAAACTTTTCTTTTTTTGTTTTCTTTTAATTAAACTTTTGTATTTCTTGGAAGATAATTTCTTTTTTTTTAAAGATTTTTTTCTTCCTCTTTTTTTTTTAGTTGGAGAATAATCACCCATAAATATATTATATATATTATATTTTTTTGATATTATTTTTATAGATAAATTAAAATCAAAATAAAATAATATATTTAAGATTAAAATGGGGGAAAATTTTGAGTGGAATTTATCAGAATCAAAAATAGATGATATAGCATATGAAACAATTATATCAATTATTAAAGATTATGGTACACTTGAAATAAATAAATTAATACCTCACTTAATAGCCAGAACACAGAATATTAAAAGTAAAAAATATAATAAAAATATATTATTATATCTTAAAATAAAACATAAAGGAATCCTCAAATTTATAGAAAAATTTTACGCTTTTAATGTTATTAAAACAGATAAAAATATTTTTATATCTGTAAATATTAATAATATAAATATGAAACCATTTGATATAGAAGAATGGGTTATAATAGATGATTATTAATTATAATCCATCTAATAATTTAATAGATTTATCTTTTATATTCATTAATGCTTTTTGATTATTTACAAACATACCACTTGGATTATAATCTTCTATAGCTCTATAAGAGTTATCTTCCTTTTTCTTTATTTTTTTATTTTCTTTTACTTCTGGTTTAGTTATATTCCAATTTATATATATATAATATTCCATTAATTTTTTAACTGCAAAACCATTTGATTTTAATGATTTTAATATAAATTCTTGTAAATCATCTATATTATATAATGGTTTACCAAATATAAATGGAGGAACTTGAAATATACAATTTGTTTTTTTATTATCAGCATTTAATTTTATTTTTTTATGACATTTTTTTAATACTTCATCATATAATTTAAATTTCTCTAATTCTGTTTTTTTTGCCGATGTATATAAATCTTTAATATTTAATTGTGACATTATATACTATATGTTTGATTTATTTTTTAAAAATAATCATCTATATTAACTATTTATATCAATATTTAATGAAAATAGATACAATTATATTATCAGGTGGTTCTTCCAAAGGAATTGGATATATTGGAGCTTTTTATGCTATATTAAATAATAATTTATTCAATATGAAAGATATTAAAAATATATTAGGTTGTTCTGTTGGATCTATTTTTGGATTTATGTTATTAATCGATTTTAATATTACAATGATTTATAAATTATTACAAAAAATAGATATAATTAATTTTGAAAAATTTAATATAGATGAAATGTTCTTAGATAATGGTATATTTAATAATAATAGTATTAAAATATTTTTAAAAACTTGTCTAAAATATAAATATAATATAAATGATATTACTTTTATAGAATTATATAAAAAAACTAATATTAACTTTGTTGTTAAAGTTTATAATTTATCTTTACAAAAAAATGAACATTTTTCACATAAAAATCATCCAAATTTATCCGTTATTGATGCTATACAAATTTCTAGTTGTATACCTATCTTATTTAAACCTATTAAATATAATAATAATTATTATATTGATGGTGGTATTAATAATAGTATACCATTTTTAAAAAAAAATAAATATAAAAATTATATATTAATTTATATTACCAGTATTAATAATAATTTAAATAATAATAATCTTATTAATTACGAAAATATGAATTATATTGAATATATTAATAATATATTTAATATAACTATATTAAATTATAAAAAAAAAAATAAAAGACATATTAGATTAATTATAGATTTAGAATTAACTAATTTTAATATTAAAAATATATTAGATGATATTATTATTAACTGTTATAACCAAACTATAAATCATATCCAACAATATAAATTATAACTTTTCATCCATATATTTCTTTACTAATTCTAAATAATCATATTTATTAGATATATTTAAACATAATTGTTCTGTACTCCCATCTTGAGTTAATTTATTTAATCCAATAAATAATTTATCTTGACTTAATTTAAATTTATTTTTATCTTTTAAATTCTGAATTCTTAAATATCTATCTTTATTAATCTCATTTACTATATTTGAAGTTGATTTTAATAAATTATATTCATTATTACCCACCAATTTTATATTTTTATTTAATTCTTCCCTCAATTTCTTTCTTACTTGTCTCATATTTAATCTATCTTCTCTCCTCTTTTTCTTTTCTTGTTCGCGTTTCATATTATCATTCTTCTTTTTATCTAAATAACGATTATATTTATATATTTCCTTCTTCGTAAAATCTCTATACTCTATTTCATCTTCTACATCTTCATCTTCTTTTAATATTAACAAATTATTATAAATATATTTTGTTTCCCCAGTTGACGGAAAATATACCTTTATTAATGTTCTCGGACCACTACTATTTTCTTCAATTACACCCGTATAATCTGTTTTTATATCAATCACTTCCCTACCCGGTTTAAAATCTTTATGAGTCCTTCTTTGTGATCTATATCCATTTAATGTATATACACCCTTCTTTTGTTTTTTCCCACAACCACTATGTAATCCTCCATAATTTTTACCATTAAAACTTCCAGGTGCCATTATAAATTTTATATTATATATTTAAATATATTTTAAGTATTTATAATAAAATTATAATTAAATTAGAATTTTATAAGAGCTCTTATTTTATTTTTTTAAAAAAATTTGAAATTTCTCTAACTAATATTATTATCATTAACTAACTTAAGAATCATCTATCAATCTCGCTAAAAATGGGCGCTGCTCAATCAAGTACTATGGAATCATTTGATAAACTTGCCAAAAAGTTTTATTCTAATCCAGAACAAGTTCTATCTGTTGAAACATATGAAATGAACCAAACACCAATGATTCTATCAGATGGAACAACTGTACACGGTACTATTCCGGTTGAAAATTCTATTGTTATTCAAGATATTGATTATGGTTATCAAAAGGGGAATCCAGTATTTGATTTTGTAAAGTTCCCAACTCGTGAAAATAATGGTACTTGTATTCTATGTGAGAAAGGCGAACTTTCAGGTGAAAATATTATCATATTTATGCCTGCGGGTTGTAAAGAAGGAAGTATTTGTAATACAATGCAACCCTACAAGAAGGAAATTAGTGAAGCAGGTGTTTCAAGTTTCTGGCATCTAGTTGCTATTACAGAAAATGTTACATATTGTAATCCAGTTACACTGAGAAAGGACCAACTTAATATTCTTCGTGATAAAAAGAAACTACTCCAAAAGGCTATGAGAATTCTAGTTTCTGGAAGCGAAACTGACATTGGTTCTTTTCAATGGATGAAAAATCTGGATGGATTTGTTACTATGGATGATGGTACTGAAATTCCAATTAATATTGTTCGTGATGATCTATCTGAAACTTGTACTCATAATTTTGAAAAGTTTGCTACAAGTGATGATATTACTGAAGATGTTATGACCAATATTGGATACTTCTACCATGCGTTTGACCAAGCTACAATTTTTACAGGACATATGCATGCGCTTGCGATGGATTATAGAACAAAGTGTTATGATGCCCTTGAAGCAAAGGCTCAAGAAAGTGGGGTTGACAAGAATATTCCAGTTGATGATATTATCGAATATGTTGAAAGTGGTAAGATTGAAGAACTCAAAAATATAGCAATTACCAAGTATTCACAAACACATGCTCAACCAGAACCAGAACCAGAACCTGAATATGATGAAGACAGTGCACAACTTACTCGTACAATGACTGCTGCACGATAAATAATATATTTATAATAATATATATATGAATTAGAATATTTTTTTATTTACAAAGTTTTAAAAAGAGCTTTTATTATTTTTATAATTAATTTGAATTTGTTTTTTATTTAAAAATTAAAGTTAAAAATTAAATTAAGTAGATTATAATAATGTCATCATTCGATTCAATTCTACATAAAATTGAAGTTCTAATGTTTTATAATATGGTAGCAGATGATCATATTATAGAAGATGAAGGACAATTTAATATTCCAATGGAAAATAATAATAATGTTAGATATACATTCATTGATGATAAAGAATATGGTGAAAGAAATGTAATTGAACAAAAAAAGATTATATTTCTAAATGATATTATGGAAATTCTATCTGACCTTCATAGTTATATTCACGAAAATGAACCTCAATGTACACCAATATATTTTAATAAAAATGCCCTTAAGGCAAAAATAGAAAGTGAGATTTCTGTTAATCTAGAAGAAGAAATTGATGGAGAAAGTGGTGAAGAAGATGAAGAAATTAGTGAAGAACAACAACAACCACAACAACAACCACAACAACAACCACAACAACAACCACAACAACAACCACAACAACAACCAGATCAGAGTATTGAACAACTTACAAATGAAGTTACTGATATGGAGCTCTAAATAAAATATAAATTGAATAATTATTATATAAATTATTATATAAATTTTTATTAATCATTTTTTATTAATTTATTTTTACCATTCCAATAATAACAATTATTATTATTAGTATCTAATTTTTTATTTCTTTTAGTTGTTTTGTTTATAAATGATTCATATTTATTTTCTATTATATTTAATTTATTATCTACAATATCTAATTTTGTATCAAGTATATTCATTGTATAATTTATTGATTTTAATAATTCACTAAATTCATTATTTAAATTATTATTATTTTCTCTAACTATATCTATTAAACAATTTAATTTAATCTCTAATTGATCATAATTTTCATTTAAATCTTTATATTTTTCTAGAAGTATATGATATTTATTATGTTTATCATCTATACAATATTTACACGGTTTATATATACAATATTTACAAGGTATAAAAATACTATATTTTATAAATATTATAAATAAATTAAAAAGAGTATATCTAATATCAGATATCATATAAAATCATATTTATTTTAATTAAATATTTAGAACTTGGATTATAACGAAAATAATTTAATTCAGTTTATAAATTTTTTAATTCAATTGCTTTTTTATAATATGCTTCTGGCCAATAATGAAATACATTTTTAACATCAGTAAAAGTTCCACATCCAGCATATTCTATTTCATTTAAAAAATATTTAGTTGAATCTAATGTATTTCCTTGACAACATCCTAAATCAATTCTAAGAAATAATGGTTTTACAACTTTCCCCTTTATCTTTGTTTCTGGATAATTATCTAAAACCTTTTTCGCTATTTTTTTTATTTCAGTCATAGATTTTTTACTTACATTACCAAAACTCTCTGATTCACCCCATAAATCCCCAGATGCCTTAATCGCAACATGATATTTATATTCACCATTGATCCAAAATGTTTTTAATTCCCATTTTTTAATAAATCCTTTCATTTTTTCTTGACAAACTAATCCAGGGAATTTTTTTGTTTTTTTTAAATATTTACTCAAATTTTTTTCAACATCTTTATCATCTATCTCATATTTAGATATTTCTATATTAGCAAAAGCATAATCTGGTTTAACTACAAATCCTTTCCATTTATTTTTTTTAACTTCAGCTATTATTTTCTTCGGGTCTCTGTTCTTTTTAATTAAAAATGTAGGAGCAATAGGAACACCTTTTTTTTCATAATATTTTAAATAATCACCTTTATTATATAAGAAATTTTGTTCTGATAAAGGTGGATAAATATTATTTTTATTATTTTTCATTATTGCTAACCATTTTTTATGCATTGTATTTGAATTATGCCAAGCATTTAACAGATTAATTCCTACTAAAAAATTAACATCATTTTTTTGTAATGATTTTTCATTAAAATTTTTTAAATATGTTACTTCCGCATCTGGATATTTATATTCAATTGCCGCTACTAAAGCAGCTTCATTTAATATCCATCCATCATCTATATATTTTTCGGGAACATTGTCCATCCATTTTCTATATGGTTCTGATGGATTTGTTTCACCTAATTTTCCACCCAATATTCCAATTTTCACCATTATACTATATAATTTATAAAAAAATATCATAAATTATTGATTATATTTTCTAATCTATTTAAATGTTTTTCTAATTGATTCATATGTATCATTTTATCTTCAAAATATCTTTTTATTTTTACAATAAATTCATTATTTAATTTTAAAAATATTAATATACTATCTTTTTCATCAATAGTTAGTTTTTTAGGATATATTCCTTTAATCTTACTCGTATATGTTTTATCAATATTTAATAAATTATAAAATAATTTTGTTATTTTAATATCTGGATATTCAAGTAAATAATCAGTATTATTATAAATATCACATACAGTACTATCTAATGTAGATTTTATATTAATATAATCAGAATCTATTTTATTAAATAATACTGTTAAATATTCAGAATTTCCATAATTTTTTAAAATAATATTAAAATAATATTCAATCCATAAATATTTGATATTAGCCATTTCATATCCTAATGAAACCCAATGACTATCTGTATTAATAATTAAATCAAAAATATAATTAATAATATCATTATCTGGTATAACTTTATATAAATAAAATTTTTTTACATGAATATGTTTATCTAAATCACTTCGTTTAATATTATTAATATGTGATAAATTCATTTATCTATATATATTAATAATTATTTAAATAAATTATAAAATAAATATATAGAGTATTATATATATAATATGGCAAAGAAAAGCAAAAAGAAATCATTGATTTCATTTAATAATATATTTAAAACTACTTTTTATTTCAAAATAAGTGATACTATATTTGCGTTTATTATATGTGTATTCGCATTATTATCAGGTTTGGGATACTTTTTAAAAAAAAGAGGAATTGAATTAGAAAATAAAAGAATTAATTCAAAGAATTCAAATAATTCAAAGAAAAAATATAAAAATTTAGCCCTTAAATATTTAGGAACATCAATGATGATAATATTTGGTATATGTACTATTATTTTATTATTACCAGTTATTATTAATTTTGTAGCATTTTTCTTCGTTGATTATGGATTAAATGAAGTTTTTTCTGAATAATTCAAGTTATTCGTTCATTATTTAAAGATTATTTATCATATATAATTATAATATAAATATATAAATATATAAATATATAAATATATATTTATATTATAATGGTTTTGTAGTGTAGACGGTTAACACTCTGGACTTTGAATCCAGCAACCCGGGTTCAAGTCCCGGCGAAACCTTTTTCCTCCGTAGCTCAGTTGGCAGAGCGCCCGGCTGTTAACCGGTAGGTCACAGGTTCGAACCCTGTCGGAGGAGTTTTTTTTAAATTATTTAAAAATATTATATATATATATATTAAATATATATATAATGCAAATATTCGTCAAAACTTTAACTGGGAAAACAATTACTCTAGAAGTAGAACCGTCTGATAGTATTGAGAATATTAAAGCTAAAATTCAAGATAAAGAAGGTATTCCACCAGACCAACAAAGATTAATTTTTGCTGGGAAACAATTAGAGGATGGTAGGTCTCTTGCTGATTATAATATTCAAAAAGAATCTACTTTACATTTAGTATTAAGACTTAGAGGAGGAAATAATGATAAAAAAACATCTTATGATAAGGCAGTTGAAAGGACTAATGCGTGGATTCAGAGAACAAAAAAACAAACAATATCTAAAAAAGATTCAGATAAAACAATAATACGAATATTAAATAGTGATAATAAATGGATTTCTGAATCAATACGAATCAGTGATTATTCTTAAGTTAATTTTATTTTTTTATTTATTTTTTAGTTTATTTATGTATCTATCTTTATAATAATTTATAAATAAACCTAAATTAATTATAACACATATTTCTATATATATTGTAACATAGAAATCATACATATCTATAGGAGATATTAAACCTTTTGCTGAAAATAAAGTAATTAATCCTAATTGTACAATTTGTAATTGAGTTATATTTTTGGCTACTCTTTTATTTATATTTGGAAATATCTTTGAATAATATAAATACATTATAATATGAACAAAGGAATTCAAGAAACCAGTAACAAAATAAGAAGATGTGTAGCACCCATAGTAAAATCCACCAACTATATTTGCATGATGAAATAAATGTAATAGTCCAGGATTTTTACCATCTAAAATAATAAGAGCAGTATCAATCCATTCTAAATATTTACTAATTATTATTATAGGTAATAAATATTTAAAAGATTCTGTTTCTATCTTTAGTGGACTATATATATTAGTTAATACATTTTCTGAATTTGTTAGTAATTTTACTTCATTATATACATTTAATCCAGAATAAAAAAGATATGTTGACATAAATGACATAAATAAATTATAAATCTGTTTAAAATATAAATAATTATAGTCAGAGACATAATTATTTTTAATAGGAATTACTACTTTTTTGACTCCTAGTATAAAAATAAAATAGTTAATTATAGATGTAACTAAAAACATAATTTACTTTAAATAAATATTATATAATTATTATAATAACGCAACTACCGCATTATACTACAGGAATACTTGCGTGTAATGCGATACCACATATACCACCATCCACTCCAGAATCTTTTTGTATTTTAATATATCCATTTTCTCCCCAATCTTCTCCCCAAGAGTTTTTAACTATCCAATATTTCATACCAATATTATCATCTTCTCCATATCCAACTAATAATACACCGTGATCTAATTGTTGTCCACAATTAATATCATTATATATACCAGATTGATACAATTGGAATGACCTTTTATCTGCTTCTATAGCAACAGAAACGGGTCTTATTGCTACAGCTTTTTCTAATTGTCGTTCAGAACTTATTATATTCCAATAATTACTAATATTTACTACTTTATTACAAGTAGTATTGTAACACATATTTTGAGCAGCCATATATGGATAACTCAAATTTGTACAGATTCCGTTATTTATTATATATTTAAACGCAAGATTCATACTTCCTCCTTCACATCCATGATTTCCATAAGAAGAAGAACAATCCATTAATTCTTGCTCTGATAAATTATATAATTTATTATTTTTTTGAGCCCAAGAACTTTCTACAGCTCCTACCGCACTAAATGACCAACAACTACCACATTTTTCTTGATTTTTAACAGAAGATACTATATTATCTTCTCTCCAATCAACCTTATTAGGTACTTGATTAATAAGGGTTACTGGGTGTAGTACTGATTCATCAATATTAAAAAACATATCTTTGTTAATATTTGTTTCATTTATGTAAGTGTCATTTATAAATTTGTTCTCTTCTAATGTATAAGTATTATTTAATTCATTGAAATTATTAATAAATTCTATATTATTAAATATATTTGTAAACCCTAAATAGATTGTAAGTATTTTAGCAAACATATTCTATATATATATATATATTAAAATATTTTAATATATATATATATATATATATACATAATATAATATGTTAATCGTACTTATAATTATTATGATATTTTCTTGTTGTGGTATTATTTCATCATCAATATCTTCTGGAGCAGCATTTAGCGGTAATTTTGAGGGAATGTTTGGTGATTCTGAGACGAGTGGTTTTTATTGGATGAGTGGCGATTCTGAGACGAGTGGTGCTTCTGGGACAAGTAGTGCTTCTGGGGAGTTACAAGAAGGTCATCCATCTACTTTTTGTAAGGTTATATTAAATCAAGGATCATGTGATGACAAAGGAGAACAAAGTATGCAACTCATAGCAAATAGAGATAATAATCTTCGCGTTGATATAGGTGACGGAGAATTACCAAATTGGGGTTCACAAGATGGAGATTCATTTGATATTAAAGGGAATTGTTCTAATCTAAGAATATCTGATTCTGATGGAGCAACTTATAGACGCCCAAGTCATTTTTCAACTAACTATGAATGTATTAATTTTTCAAGTGATTTACAAGATGATTTAATCCTAGTTGAGTTTGAAATGGGTTCTGAATTATCTGAAGCGGAGTTTGCTGAGATGGAATCTATAGAACCATGTGTACTAAAAATGAATCAAGGATTATGTGATGACAAAGGAGAACAAAGTGTTGAAATGATTGCTATGCCTAATGATGGAGTTGTTAGATTTAATCTATCTAATATAAATGGACAACGAACCCTGTCTGGTTGGGGTGATGAAGATGGTGATTCTGTGGATATAAAAGGACCCTGTAAGAATATACTAATAAAAGATGCTCTTCGACCCACTGGGCCTCATTTCGAACTGGATCAACATAGTGGATTTCAGTGTTATAATCTGACTCATAATCCATATACCGCCGCCTCTATAGATGTAGACGATGATGTTGGCGAAGTATCTTTTGAACATGGGGCACTCCCCCCAGTCGACCCGTCGGCAGATCCACCACCTCGAATACCGTGTCAGGTAAAACTTAAATATGATGATTGTGGCACTGATGGTGATGAGAGTCAACCTATAGGTGATGGTACATTTGATATTGAGGCTGAGAATGTTAACCCACCTTTCGGAACAGGTAATTACGCATGGGACAAGGACTGGACCGAGTCATTTCTGTATTATGGTGATTGTGAGTATATCCATGTAACTGATGTAGACTCATCAGAAACGGTAACTAAAAGTAATGACTATGGTGGTACTCGGGCCAATCCTAAATGTGTAAATACTGAGACACTGGGAAGTATCGAGGACGATGTTAAATGGCTTACTATCAAAACGGCCCTTCCACTAACTCCACCAGATATGCAGGTCGTACTAGTTAATAAACATCCGAATCATTCACAGGCCGTTCCAGGAGCCGCATGTGATGATAATAAAACACTTGAGCAGTGTAGAGATATATGTAAATCTAATTCACCATGTACTCATGTATGGTGGGCAAAGCATCCTACCAGCGCTCTCGGAGGAAGATGTTGTCCTAAACAGAATGTTACTAATATAACAGATAATAGAACGGCAGCAGGTGGGTCATTCTATGAAGTACTTAGCGAGAATGACGACTCCACCACCTCCAATTCTCCTCCATCGCCGCCACCACCTCCGTCGCCACCACCTCCGCCTCCACCACCCCAACCAACACAATGTCGAGTGGTTTTAAAGAATGGTGACTGCTGGGGAAGTGCAGATGAGAGTTCTGAAATATCTAATGATGGTGTATATAATATAGATGCGGAACAGGGACCTGATGGGGCGGCTTGGGACTCTCAAGATGGCGAATCTATTATGTTTAAGGGCGACTGTAAATATATTAGAGTAGATGACGTTGAAAGTGATGAGCCTTCACTTACTATTACGAATAAACATAATATGGATTGGGATTGCATAAATTTTAGCACTGTTCCTGGTGATGATTTATGGGATGATGTGGGAAATGTTACAATTCAAACTGGGTTTTAAATAATTATAAAATATATATTTGCTCTTTTTTTAATAATTTCTATATATAAAAAAAATTATTTTATTTAATTTTAAAGAATCTTATAAGATTCTTTAAAATTAACAATATTTTTGCGAAAATCTTTAATTTTATCGATGTTTTTGCGAAAATCTTTAATTTTATCGATGTTTTTGATATTTTCTAAATTTTTTGTAAGAAAAATAG
>Ga0315315_10004556_pt1 | contig 12765 bp, 10 predicted proteins | sample M140m3416metaG_FD_203699 | JGI IMG/M metagenome (GOLD analysis project Ga0315315, IMG submission 203699) | Ammonia-oxidizing marine archaeal communities from Monterey Bay, California, United States - M1 40m 3416 | ecosystem: Environmental > Aquatic > Marine > Intertidal zone | place: USA...
ATCGTTGATGTCAAGCAGCGCCTGTTCGATCCGTGTTGTAGCTTCCTCAGTAACCGCAGATGGAGTCCCGTCGGGAAACGTGACATCGGCGACGATTTCCGGCGCATCTACCTTGGGAAAGAAGATGCGTTCAACCGTGCCATTCGTGACTAAAGTCAGTGTCATCAGACCGATAGCTACGGCCACACTGCAAGTGATGGCTGGGTTCCTGACAGAGAACCTTACGGTTGGCGTATAGACGATTTCGACGAAGCGGTTCAGGGTGCTGGTCGTAAACCTGTTTAATCCTGCAGTAAGAAAAAATGGTTCCTTCCGCCCATGTGCCAGATGGCAGGGGAGGATAAACGTGCTTTCGAGCAGTGAAATGATCAGCATGGCAATGACAGCCACCGGTATCACCGCAAAGAACTTGCCCATCGTACCCGTGACAAACATCATGGGTGTGAAGGCCACAACCGTGGTAGCGATTGACATGCCAACCGATGGGACAACTTCCATTGTTCCTTCGATCGCAGCAGTGACAAACGGTTTCCCCTGTTCTCGATGGGCATAGATATTCTCGCCGATGACGATCGCATCATCGACCACAATTCCCAGAGCGATCAGAAACGCAAACAAAGACAGCATGTTAAGCGTTTGGTCGAAATACAGAAGAACAGCGCAAGCTCCCAGCAGAGACACGGGGATGCCCATTGCTACCCAAAATGCCAGTCGGAATTCGAGGAAGAGTGCGAGGACAATGAAGACCAGTGCCAATCCCTGCAGACCATTGCGCCTCAGCAGATCCAGACGATCGCGGACATTCACCGACGAATCACCCCAGATCGTGAACTCATAACCGGGTGGAGGATTCACTTCGCTGATGTACTTCCTGACGGCGTCGGCCATTGACAGCAGGTCGTCGCGTTTGCCGGCATTGACGTTGATCGCCAGACCCGGACGGCCGTTAATGCGGCTAATGGATGTGGAGTCGACGAATTCATCTTTCACGGTGCCCAAATCGCCGACGGTCAGAACGACTCCTCCTGGCCGGGTCAGAATCGGAATTTTGGCGATCTCTTCTCCGCGAAGACGTTTTGCTTTTCCTCTCAGAAGGTAGGTGTTGCCATCGCTGCGAATGTTGCCGCCAGGCAGTTCAAGGTTACGCTGACGTAAACGGTTAGCGACTTCTGTGAGGGTCAGTCCGTATTGTCGCAGTGTCTTTTCAGGGATTTCGACGTCGATTTGGTAGTCGAGTTCTCCGACGATACTGGCTGCAGAAATTTCGTTAATGAGGAGTAGATTGTCACGAACATTTTCCGTGACTTCCCTCAGTTCCAAAGCGATGTTGTCTTCGCGGGTTTCATCCAGTGAAATGATGCCAACAGTAATTGCCGGCGAACGAAACGTGACCTGTTGGACTTCCGGTTCTTCTGCCAGATCGGGAAAACTGGGGATGCGGTCGATCTCCGACTGTATTTCGCTCAACACCTTCTGCACGTTGGGGACATCGGACCTCACTTCGACGACTACGTTTCCTGATCCTTCTTTGGCGACGGATGTGATTTTCTTGATGCCTTCAACCGCGCGAATCGCCTCTTCGATCTTCTGACAGATTCCTGTCTCAACTTCTTCCGGACTGGCCCCCGGATAAGGCACTGCTACCAGAATAATCTCAAGGTCAAACTGCGGGAATTCTTCACGACGCAGCGCAAAGCCGGACAGGATCCCAACTCCAATGATGGCGACCATGATGGTATTCATGGCAGGAGTCTGCCGGATTGACCACGCAATCAGTGATCTCATTCTACGATCTCCTGTCGAACATTCATGCCGTCCTTAACAGAAACCAAGGGTGAAATCACAACCTGGTCGGTTTCTGTGAGATCGGTTTTGTCGGCACGAATGAGTGCGTGAACGTCTGTGGATCGAGCGAGGCTGACTTTGCGTACGTGAAGGACACCATTGCGGACAACCCATACTTCTCCACCGGGCCGTATGGCCTTGGTCGGGATACTCAAAAGCTTGTTTGATGCCGTAATAGGAATGCGAACGGTCACAAACATGCCGGACAGGAGACTGGGAGCGAATGCCGTGGGGCGTCCCTGGGCGGCGCGGACGCGATACCGGCTGGGTTCAGCAACTGTGATGCGGCAGGGAAACGTACGCGTATCCCTGTCCATTCCAGTACCTTCAAAGCGTGAAAGGACACCGTCCCATAAGACCTCAGTGCCTTCGAAGTCGTAAACAATTTCACACGGAATTGGCGTGGCGAGTGGATTGGCCCGCATGGCTTCGGTGGACTCCGCGGACTCACTTGCTTTTTGTAAAATCCAGACGAGATCGTCGGCCTGCAGATTGGATTTGACTTCGATCTGACTGGAATCACTGATGTGCACCAGATCGTCTCCGTCTCTCACATAGTCCCCCTGCTCTGCGATGTCGTCGACAATGCGACCAGTGACCGGAGCCATGACATGGCAACGTTCTACGTTAACTTGCGCCTGTTTAATTTCTGCGACGACCAGTTTTCGGCTGGCGGCTTTTTGTTTGAGGAGTTGCTTCATCGAACGTTTAGAGTTCTGCAGCGTCTGCAGAGCATTACGAGCGGTGATCTCCTGCCGCGCGGCACTATCAACATCAGATTCAGATGCCGACTTGCGAGCATAGGCATCTCTGATCCGCCGCAGCTGTTTTTTTTGCAGAATGGCATCTTCTTCTGCCAGTTCAATCAGTTCCTCGGTGTTAGCGATATCCACTTTCACTGATGTGATTTCTTCGTCAGTCTGGCTCTTTTGAGCCTCCAGACTTTCAAGTTCCAGTCTGTAGTTTGTGGAATCGATCTCGAACAGAACGTCACCTTTGTGAACAAACATTCCGCTTCGAGACTTCAGCGAACGTTGTGTAATCTGTCCTCGAACCTGTGCCGCCACGGTGATCACTCGCAGGGAGTTAGCATCGCCATCCATTTCAATCACAACGGGAAGCTCATGGTGGGTAATGGTTGTGGTTTTTACTAATGGGCTCGTATCTGTGTTTTCTTCAACCTGGGCCACTTTTGGTGGCTTACCGAACAGTACGTATCCGCCGATTCCTATGACCAGAATGATCAGGCTCAGCAATGTTGTTGTGATAGATTTCACTTCAGACTACTCCACGTTATACCATTGCGGGTGGGCTCTCATGTGCCAACTCAATTTCACTTTGAACTCATCAGCGGGAACGTGGATACTGGTGGATCTGTGTGTTCAGTCAGTCCACGGAGAACCAGGTCCACCACTGCGTCCACATACTCACTCCGCGAATGCCGTGTGGGATGTCGTCCCAGAAAACCAGTCAGCATCGCTTGGCCGTGCAGTGCACACAGCACGGTCATCGCCACTACTTGAAAATCAGTTCTGCGAATAAGATCGTGATCAGCAGCTCGTTCAAACCAACTGGCCACGATGCGTATATTTCGTAACGGAGGCAATTCCTGATAACGCCCCTTCAATTCATCAGGACTGAATCCCGCAAACTGCAGAACCAACATGCGGCGAGCAATATCGACGTAATATTCCGCCAGCTGGTCTACGATTTCCGATAGCTGTTCCCGAACGGGGCGATCGTCCGGTCCGGCTTCGACTGGCGGGATCCACGCTGCCGTTTCCGGTGGCAAAATCGAGGCCAGAAGCAGCTCTCGTTTCGTCTGGAATCGCTTCAGTAAAGCCTGAGAAGAAACACCTAGTTCAGATGCGATGGCTTCGGTCGACACGGACGGACCGTGTTCCAGAAAACAGCGACAGGCTGTTTTGAGGATTTGCTCGTTAGAAACAGTTTGCGGACGTGCCACGAGTGAAATTCCAGTGGAAACTGGTTAGTTGGTCACAAGTAACTAACTTTAGACACTGGTTCGCACTTAGCTGCAGTGAATTAGAGGATTGCTGCTGATTTCGATGATTTAGAACCGAAATTGGCGGCGAATTGGAGAAGCACCAGTGACTGCAGAGCCGGTAATGATGGCGCGAGAGCTTCAAATTCCGGTGGATCAGCATTTTTTAGAACGGACAACTAAGGACGGCGCCAGCGGGGAGCGATCTGACCCGCTTCATCGGCAGTTGTCAGCCAGTGCAGCAGATGGGTCTTCATTTCGTATTCCGTGTCTTCGGAGCCGGGTTGCCCGCCAAGATTGTGAATTTCCTGTGGATCGCCTTGCAGGTCATAGAGTTCGGCATAGCCTTCGGGAGAGTAGTTGTACTTCCAGCGTTTTGTCCGAACCATGTTTGCATCAGGGTGCCGGACCTCGCTGATGCCCTGCCGTTATAGTCTTTTGTAGACGAGAGTCTGCCTGCTTTGTACAAAGGTATTCGTGTCAAACAACACATGGAGATGGTGCATCAGTCCGGCAGACAGCAATTCGATGTCTGCAATGTGGCAATTCACCTCAGAACATTAGAATCGAGAAGACGATGCATCGCCGATTTTATGCACTTTCTGTCTTACTCATTTCAGCTGTTGGCTCAGCAGGTGAGTCACCGTTCTGGCACGGTGTGAAATGCGAAGGTGATTATTCGGGGCATTTACAGGGTGTCTGTACGAACGAAGAGGCTGCCCTTTACTGGTCGTTCACAACCGTACTTGTGAAGACAGACCATGCTGGCAGCATCCTGAAGAAAATTGCAGTGCCGGGTCACCATGGCGATCTGTGTTTTCATAATGAAATGCTGTACGTCGCAGTGAACCTGGGGAAGTTCAATGACCCACAAGGTAACGCCGATTCCTGGGTGTATGTCTACGACGCCGAGACTTTGGAACTGAAGGCGAAACACGAAACACAGGAAGTATTTCACGGAGCTGGTGGCATGGATGTGATGAACGATCGTTTCTACGTCGTAGGCGGTTTACCGGAGGGTTTTGAGGAGAACTATGTCTATGAATATGACTCACAGTTTCGTTTTCAGAAGAAACACACTCTAAAGAGTGGCTGGACGAAACTTGGAATTCAGACGGCCGCGTTTCATGATGAAGTATGGTGGTTTGGCTGTTATGGCAGTCCGCCGGTTTTGCTCAAGACCGATGCGAAATTCAAAATGCTGGGGCGTTACAAATTCGATAATTCACTGGGCATTGTGGGGGTAGCCAAAGATCAATTCCTGGTTGCCAGAGGCCCGCGAACTCAAGAAAATCGCTGTATGGGGGCATTGCGGCTGGCGCAGTCTGACGAGAAGCAAGGCCTGGTCTTCGCGACCGAAATCACGGACTGAAGCGGATGGGTGTCAGAGTGGTATTCGCTGTGCTGCCGGTAAAGAGACCACTGCAATGCCTGCAGTCTCGGAACCGAAGGTTTTGGAGTTGTCGCCTGACAACTCTCTAGTTGGCTGCAATTGATTGGCGAAGCCGAGCGAATTCAGTTTTTGTGGAAAAATAATGTTGCCGAGCCGCTCACAATGTCTAGATCCAATACGGGAGTTTGGGCATGTAGCTTACTTTTTAATTCGCTTGGCGAAACAATGAATGCGCGGGGTTTGCCCGACAGGAAAAGGCATTCAGATTCCGATACCAGCACACTGAACGCGATCGCATTCCTGCGGTGCTGTCATCTTCTGCCTTGCTCAGGCTCGGTGCGAATTTGATTATTGATTTGACAGTGTTTCAGGCGACACCAGACATCGAATACTGTCCCGCAGATGGCTTAGAGCTCATCACGCATCTCACCTGATCAGTTCAAAACACCTGATTTGTTACCGGAAATTGCCTCTTTGATCGGTCCTCTGGCATCGACAACCTTTGAGATTCATCCGCTATGCGTATCATTGAAGACACTCCGACTATCGATCAAGTGGCTCAGGAGACCATGAGCTGCATGGAAGTCTGGGGTGGAAACCAAACGACATGGTCGCATTTTGTGGTACCGGGCCTTGACCTTTGGGTTTACAGCCAGCCATTCGGTGCAGCAGGCTGCGGCGGAGACGTTTACTACCTCTCTTCCTGTGCTTCCGGACGGGTGACCCGAATTTTGCTTGGTGATGTCAGCGGACATGGTATTGAGGCCGCTCCGGCAGCCGACAAGTTGCGCGATATCATGCGGAAGAACGTTAACTACATCGACCAGTCGCGGGTCGTCGAATCTTTAAATGAGCAATTCGAAGAGGCATCTTCTGTCGGACTTTTTGCAACGGCTATTGTGAGCACATATTTTGCCCCCTCTCGCGAATTTTCTGTCTGTACCGCCGGACACCCTCCCCCGCTAATCTATCGAGCTGCGAAAAATGTTTGGGAGCCGCTGGAAGCGAAAAACGCAAACCTGAGAAACATGGCGATTGGCGTGATGGGTGGACAGGATTTCGCTTCCACAAAATTGAAACTTAAAACCGGCGATATCTTTATGGGTTATTCGGACGCATTGTGTGAATCATACGATACTGTTGATTCTCTGCTCACTTCGGCAGGACTGGCCATGATTGCAAATTCATTGACTTGTCACGAACCTGGTGAATTTGTCCAAAAGCTGCTGGAACGCATTCGAGATATGAACGCCAAAAACCTGATTTCCGATGACGCCACGGTGATTTTGGCTCAGGCCAACGAACAGGGTGTGTCGCTGAAGGATAATCTGCTTGCTCCGTTTCGCTTGCTTGGTGGATTATTTGGTAGATGACGCCTACCAGGTGCCACCCCGGTACTCGATGGGCGCCAGAGTGTTCAAAAGTCCTGCAACAGTATTCCGCATTGCAGCAGAATGAAAAATGTTCGGAAATAAAATTAAGAGCCGTCTATGATTCAAGTCGTGGAAGACGGCCGCTGCCTTTCTTTTGTCCCGTGGAAATTCAGAATGCGATACCTCTCTCTGCTTTTATTTACTGTCCTGATTGGTTCTCGAACTCAGAGTGCTGAATGGCGGGAATTCCGAGGTGGTGTGGCTGGCAAGTTTGTCGAACTTAGCCACCCGCTGGAATGGGACGCTGATACGAACGTCGCATGGTCTGTGAAGATGGACGGAACCGGTTGGTCTTCTCCTGTAGTCGTTGGCGACCGAGTGTTCATGACTGCGGCGATACCAGAAGATGGTTCTCGCCCGAAGGGTATGATGGCTGGTGTCGCCAGCATGAGGTCTTATCGTAGCGCCAAGCCGGTGAAACATCGTTTCGTTGTAAATTGTCTGAGCCTGAATGACGGCAGTGAACTGTGGACTCGGACTGTTGATCAGATGGTGCCGCCCGTTGTTCACCCCTCCAATACCTATGCCACTGAATCACCGGCGACTGACGGCGAGCGAGTATTTTCGTACTTCGCCACAACCGGAAGCCTCATCGCGTGGGATAAAGATGGGGAGGAACTCTGGAAAAAGAATGTCGGTTCGTTCAGTTCTGGTAAGGGATTCGGGACAGGAAGTTCACTGGCTGTGTCTGACGGTCGATTGTTCCTGCAGTGCGATAATGACGAGAGCTCGTTTGTGGTGGCATACAACGCAGATGATGGTGAGCAGTTATGGCGCGACGATCGTTCTACCAAAACAAGCTGGAGTACTCCGCTGATTTGGAAAACCGGAACTCAAAGTGAACTCGTTACCTGCGGATCCGGTGTTGTGACATCGTACGATCCGACGGACGGCAATATTCTGTGGCGACTGAGTGGTATTCAGTCTTCATTCAGTGCTTCTCCGTCAATCGATTCTGACCGTATCTATTTCGGAAACAGCGGGCCCATGAGTGCTGGCCCACTGGTCGCGGTGAAAGCCGGGACCCGTGGAGAAGTACAACTCGACAAGAACTTTAAATCGGAAAAGATTGTCTGGTCACGCACAAAGTCCGGTCCGGGAATGGCTTCTCCGGTTGTTGCTAAAGGCTATCTTTACATTCCCGGCTCCGGTGGCATCCTCAATTGTTACGAGGCGGCAACCGGTGAGCGTGTCTATCGCACTCGTGTACCGAAAATGGGGACGGTCGTGTCCTCGTTGTGGGCAGATGATGAGCGAGTATTGATCCTTGATGAAAACGGCAGCACAAACATCATTCAGACCGGACCGGAATTCAAGATCATGGCCACAAATTCAATTGCCGATCTCTTCTGGAGTACTCCGGCTGTTGCTGGAAAAGCGTTACTGCTGCGTGGCGTCGCAAAGCTGTACTGCATTCGCCTCTGATGCCATTCGGTGTGTCGATTTCCAGGCACTCACCTGGTCAAATCGTCGTGATACGAGTCTGTCACTCCTGGACCAAAATTCGAAAGCGGCTGGCGTGCCTGAAGGTCATACAATTCATCGATTGGCGGATGACCACAACCGAGATTTTGCTGGACAGATTCTATTGGTGTCCTCGCCACAAGGCAGATTTGTGTCCGGAGCCCAAATCCTCAACGGGCGTCAGCTGGTCAATGTGGATGCTCACGGAAAACATCTGCTGTATGACTGGGATGGGAAGACGCTGCATATTCACCTTGGACTTTACGGAAAATTCAGACGCCATAAATCCCCACCACCTGAACCGCGAGGTCAGGTACGACTGCGAGTAATTGGCGAAGACAAAGCGTTCGACCTGAATGGTCCTGCGTGTTGCGAACTGCTGACCAGGCAGAAGGTTAAGAATCTTCTGGATCGCTTAGGCGTTGATCCACTACGAGCCGACGCGGATCCTGAAAAAGCGTGGAAAAAAATTAGCCGCAGTCGTTCGCCAATCGGCACGCTTCTTTTGAATCAAAGTGTCATCGCCGGAGTGGGCAATGTGTATCGCTCCGAGGTGCTGTACCTGCTCAAGATTCATCCCGAACGCAGGGGCAGCACGCTGACACGGACCGAATTTGACCAATTGTGGAAGTTGGTCAGTGACTTACTGAAGATCGGACGACGCTACAACCGCATCATCATTGCTGACCCTGAACATGTCGGTAAAACGCGTGGCCGTATGAATCGAGAGGAACGCTTGCTGGTTTACAAGAAGAAATTTTGCGTCCACTGCGACGCTCCGATCAAAACATGGAAGTTGGCATCGCGAAGCGTCTTTGCGTGCCTTATTTGTCAGCCAGTGGAGTCAGGCACAGGTTAGTGCAATCAGGATTGCACTAACACAATCATTTCAATGTGCAGTCAGGGACTGATGGTGATGAGTCGCGGTTGCGAGTGAATGCGGTCGCGCTCTCGGTCTAGCCGCCGTCGGTTGATGGGGCGTCCACTCCCTGTAGTGTCGCAGAGGGAACGTTGGCCAGTTGGAAACTGTTACTCATCACGAGTTTCTCGTTCAGAGTGATCCGGCCCTTGAATTCAAAGACGGAATCCAGCTGGTCAACCAAATCGACGTGTATCTGCAGGGTTTCTCCCGGGCGAGCGAACCCGCGGAATCGAGCTCCTCGGACGCGCATCAACACGCCCAGCGCATACTCATTAAAGAATGGATTGTGAGTGTTGAATTCTTCCATGGGATTGAAACGAGCTGCAATCAGGATGCCGGCTGACTGAGTTGTCATTTCCTGTAGCATGGCCCCGGGGACAATCGATGCGCCGGGAAAGTGACCGGCGATGAAGAATTCGTCGCCGGTCACCTGACTGGATGTTTCGATTGATTGATCACCGATGGAGTGGATTGCGTGAACCATCAGATAGGGGGCTCGATGGTGCAGATAGTCTTCGACATTCGGTAAGTCGTGATGGTGAGTCTTCATTGGCATGGTGTTCTGTCTCCTGTGATTTTCGGTGAGGCGAATCTGATGTTTGCCATGCAGGACCGCAGCTGGGATATTCTTGCGGGGCGTGACTTGTCTGCAAGTCATACGTTGTTTATCAGAATACCGGAATGGAGCGCATCCTCATTCGGCCTGCCGCATTGCTGTGGTTTACATCTTTCCTCGGGTCAGCACGGATCCAAGACCGCCGTCTATCCCGATTGTCTGGCCGGTGACCCACGTGTTCGCAGGATCCAGTAGCCAGGTAATAGCCATGGCGACGTCTTCGGCTTGCCCAAGACGACCGAGGGGGTGCATCTGCGAGGAGACGGCTGCAGCTTCCTTGGTCTCCCAGAGTTTTCGTGTCATCTCTGACTTGACCAGTCCGGGAGCCACAGAGTTCACTCGGACGCCGCGTTTCGCGTAGGTCGCCGCCGCTGATAATGTCAGCCCGATAATGCCCGCTTTGGCAGCAGCGATGGCTTCGTGATTGGCCAGTCCAATTCGGGCTGCCGCTGAGGAACAAAGAACGATTGAGCCACCGGACTGTCGCATCTGCTTCACCGCGGCTCGAACGAGTGTGAACGAGACGGTCAGATTTGTTGTGATCGTGTGATCCCATTCCGCGTCGCTGGTCAGATGCGCTGGTTTCAGCAGGACCGATCCAATGCAATTTGCGACTCCGGAGATGCTGTGATACTTGTCTGCTGCCGATTTGATACATTGCTCGATGGATTCTGGAGCTTCCGCCTCGACTTGATGCACATCACATGCGGTTTCTTCAGCCAGAGTGGCTGCTTTGGCCATATCCCGAACGCCGACAACGACCTTAGCTCCCGTGGCGCTCAGTTTGCGCACGAGTGTGCTGCCAACTGCTCCGGTGCCTCCGAGGACCACGAATGTATTCGTGCTGTCTGTCATTTGTCTCCCTGCTTGCTAAACCATTGCTATTCAACGCTGCATTGCATATTTGCAGCGAACTCTCTACTCCTCTGGTTGTAGACCTGCCTGACCGAATTGCAATAGCACTACAATTGCACAGGGGGCTGTTTGTCGTCGTTGTCGGTGGCCTTTTGTCTGGAAATGTGGCTGGACGCCCTGATTCAGCTGTTAACGTGGTGAAGAGAAGACGGATATCCGTAGATCTGAGTCGGGTCTGCAGCCGGCTGCCGATCGGCAAAGAATCCCATGGAGCATGCCATGAGCCCAGGTAAAGCGAGACTATTAACCGGCGTTACATGTGTGGGAACACTGGTGTCGCTGGCCATTATCGGCCTCTCCTTTGATGTGCCAGGTGTCATTTTTCCGGACAGCCCGTCAACTCCGACTCACGAGTTCTTCAGTTTTGCGATCTTCTTCGCGGCTATTGTGAGTCTGCTTTTCCCTTTCGACTTTATTGGCGGAGTACTGATTCCTAACGCCTGCGAATCTTCGTCGCCGACTCTCACGGCATGGTTGCGGCTCTGGTCGCGGTCGGTTGCGGTACAGATCCTGTTTTATTCATTCAGCTTCTTCTTCTATTTGCAGTTTGGCAGGGAAGTAGGAGCACCGTGGTTAATTGCATTGTTCTCAATGCTGCAAATAATGCTGCTGGCCGGGCAGGAACTGATCTGGCAGATCATGACCGCAAATCGCAACCATGAAACAGGCGGTTCAACCTCGTTTGTGTCGCATTCGGACCAACGTTTTGCCGGTGGAATTGCGGGACTACCGGGTTTTGAGAGTATTCTTATTCCGGAAGGCTGGAAAGTACGGCTGCAGCCTTCCGATATAAAGGTGCTGGTGACTCGCCGTAATGCTGCAGTAAATACGGGGCTAAGACTGCGAGGTATTATGTTTGCGATGCTTTGGAATCTCAGTTGTTTTACTATCGCTATCGTAGTCAGCGGCGGTGTGGTGTATTCTGTGGCAGACTTGGTTCGTGTGTTTCTATGGTTCCTTTTGTTTTCGTTTATAGGGCTTATCTTTCTGCCGATGTTCAACCGCCGAGGTGTGTTTGCACTCGACCAACAACTGGCAACGGATTACAGCCGCGCGGAATTGCAGCAGGCGATTTGTAATGCCGACAGTATCACTGAGCAGGATCCGGATCGGTCGGCATCCGTTGAATCAATTTTTCAGCCGATCCCTTGTCCAGCACGACGGATACAGGCGCTGGCCGGGCGAGACGCATTTACGGCTGGGGTATGGAACGTGGCACGGATGGCCTTGTTCCTGAGTTGGGCATTTGGCGGACCGCTGGCTCGCGCTGTCCATTGCAATGTCGGTCGTCCGGAACTCTGGGCCATTCTGCCGACGGATTGATTGTCATCGGAACGGAAGAAGTATGCTGGATCCAGTCGTTATCATCGGAGCTGGGCTGTCAGGTCTGACTTGTGCCAAAGAACTTCATAGTCACGGTATCGAGTTCGTTTTGCTTGAAGCAGCGGATCGTGTGGGAGGTCGGGTTCGCACAGACGAAGTCGATGGCTTTTTACTCGATCGCGGGTTTCAGGTGCTGTTAACTGCCTACCCGGAAGCCGCGCGGCAGCTTGACTACGAATCGCTGAATTTGAAGGCGTTTGAACCGGGAAGCCTGATTTGGACTGAGAATGGAAATCATTGTCTGTCGGACCCGTGGCGAAGACCAAGGCAAGCCATCCAAACGGCATTCGCTCCGATTGGTGGATTCGCAGACAAACTGCGGATTGGTCGTTTGCGTTGGGCGGCTGGCCGAGGCACGCTGGAAAGTATCTTCGAACGCTCCGATCGAACCACCCAAACTGAGTTGCAGCGGCTTGGTTTTTCGGACGACATGGTGGAGAAGTTTCTTCGGCCTTTTCTGGGCGGTGTATTCCTCGAACGTGAACTTGAGACCTCCTGCCGCATGCTGTATTTCGTGTTTCGCATGTTCAGTGCCGGCGATACCGCGCTGCCAGCGTATGGCATGGGCCAAATATCAGAGCAATTATCCAGTTACTTGCCGGATGGGGCTCTTCATCTGAATGAAGCAGCCAGTGAGATAGCAGCCGATCGAGTGATTTTACATTCCGGCGAACGGATTGCGTGCAGCAAGGTTGTTGTGGCAACAGAACAGCCGGTGGCCGTAAATCTACTGCCGGAAATTTCGCTAACGAAGCGGTCGCGATCTGTTCACTGCGTCTACTTTTCTGC
>Ga0315315_10004557_pt1 | contig 12764 bp, 9 predicted proteins | sample M140m3416metaG_FD_203699 | JGI IMG/M metagenome (GOLD analysis project Ga0315315, IMG submission 203699) | Ammonia-oxidizing marine archaeal communities from Monterey Bay, California, United States - M1 40m 3416 | ecosystem: Environmental > Aquatic > Marine > Intertidal zone | place: USA...
GATTTCGTTGATTACGTTCTTTCGCATGAGGGACAAGAAACTTTGACACAATTCCGATTCGGGACACCTTGACAATGGAGACGCAAAAGAATTCTGTACCAAAGATTATTTGGGCTGGCGCTTCAATAGGTTTTACTTTCTTACTTGTCCCATTCGTAGGGCTATCTCAACGAGCGCCTTGGTCGTCATTTGTGCAAATAGTGACTGAAGAAACTGTTTTGAAATCCATTAGTCTCTCAATGATTATCGCAACATGTTCTGCATTCATTTGCCTTATCCTCGGCATCCCACTTGGCTGGGTTTTGGCGAAAGCAGATTTTCGAGGCTTGAAATTAGTAAGAGCGATAGTCCTTTTACCAATGGTTCTCCCTCCCGTCGCCGGAGGAACCGCTTTGCTTTTTGCCCTAGGTAGAAAAGGTTTTATCGGGGAACAACTAGATAGCTGGTTTGGAGTCACACTTCCATTCACAACAGCAGGAGCAGTCGTGGCTGCCTCATTCGTTTCTTTACCTTTCTTCGTCTTAAGCATTGAATCGTCCGCAACCCAATTAGATTCGCAATTAGAAGAAGCCTCTCTGAACTTAGGGGCTACTCCAATTAGAACCTTCTTCACAGTCTCTCTCCCCTTATTACGCAATTCAATCATGGCTGGGGTCGCTCTCTCGTGGGCAAGAGCGTTAGGAGAATTCGGCGCTACGATAACATTTGCAGGCGATAACCCAGAACAGACACGAACTTTGCCGCTGCAACTGTTCGTCGCTCTAGAGACGAACCCTGAAAGAGCAATGATCATAGGAGTTCTCATGGTCATGATTTCTTTATCTGTACTAGTGACACTCCGAGGAAATTGGTTGGTTCAAAGGTGACAGAGATTTTTTTATCCGGAAGGACACAACTTGGACTAGAGGAATTCGAATACTCATTTGAATCTAATTCGTCCAAACGAATAGCAGTGGTCGGACCAAACGGTTCGGGCAAGACTACTTTGCTACGATTAATTGCTGGGCATAACCGCCTTCACTCAGGTTTGCTAAAAATAGATGATTACGTCTACGACGAACCGGCATCAGGGAACTTTACTCCCGCACATCGAAGAAAAGTCACCCTGCAACATCAAGGCGGGAGTATTTTTCCTCACCTGACAGTGGAAGATAATGTTGCTTTCCCTTATAGATCGAAAAGAAATTCCAAAAGAAAAGCTCGTACCCTCGCAAGCGAAACTCTTGAAGCTTTTGACTTGCTTCAAATTAAAGACAAATATCCTAATCAGTTATCTGGAGGTCAAGTTGGACGGGTATCGCTGGCTAGATCTCTGGCTAAACAACCTGAACTCTTGATGCTTGATGAACCTACATCAGCGCTTGATATCGAGTCTGTAGGCCAAGTACACCAAATCCTCCAAAGCTTAACCACTACACTTTTGCTCGTCTCACACGACCCTATTGAGGTGCTTAAACTCTCTGATTCAATTATTGCGTTAGAAGAGAATAAGATAATACAATTCGGTGCTTTAGAGTCAGTCATATCCAGACCTGCTACTCAATGGATGAGCAAATTTTTTGATTTAAATCTCGTTTCAGGAACAGCATCGGGGCTTGAGTTCAAAACTGACAGTGGTGAAATTCTTCAATTATCACAAAGTTATTCCGGGAATGTGGAGGTAAGTTTCCCCAGTTCAGCTGTTTCACTTCATCTTTCTCCACCAACAGGATCACCTCGGAACAAGTGGAAGGCGACCGTAGCTAGCCTTGATACGAAAGATAATTTAGTCAGAGTTAAATTAGTTGGAACATTTGATTGTTATGCGACAATCACCGTTCCTTCATTTAATGAGTTAGAGATCGTATTAGGAAGTACTATTTGGGCTTCAATAAAAGCTACTGAATTAAACGTGCTTCAGAATCCTATCCCTGCTAAAACTTGAGCATGCAATCATTCTCCACAGCTGACCTTCTTGATGATTACCCTGATTCAATTGTCTTAATGGAAGACTTTCTATGTTTTGGCGAAATGAAATCATTCTTTGGTAGGGCGAAAACAATTCATGCACCCGAAGATAACTCATTGGTTCGGCAAGTACTTGAAACAAAAGGGAATAATCAAGTTCTCGTAATAGACGGCGGGGCCTCTAGGGCTTGCGCCCTAATCGGAGACCAATTAGCTCTACTAGCGATCAAGAATAACTGGGCTGGCATAATTGTAAATGGGTATATCAGGGATTCAGCAGTCATCTCAGAAATGCCAATAGGCATAAAAGCTCTTGGCACAAACCCTAGAAAAAGTATTAAAAGGAATCGCGGAGAAATCAATATCCAATTAACTATCTCACAAATTACAATAAAACCTGGAGTTTGGATCTACTCAGACCCTGATGGAATCATCATCGCTGAAGAAAATCTCCTCATTGCTGAATAAAAAATAAAAAATTCATAACAACTATTGACAAAGGTGTAGTTACACGGCTGTAATTATATTCCAGCCACTTTTTAATAAATAGAAAGTAGTTGGATAAATGAAGTTTCAGATCCGTTGAGTAGAGGTAAGAACTTCATAACAAAGAACCATTTAAAACTGGTTCTCTAGTTGGGGACATTTGAGGAGAAAAGATGGCACTATCTGAACCATCCATTGAAGAAGAAAAGAATAATAAAACATCAGAAGAAACCGCCCTTAAAGAAATTGACGAAGGAAGTGTGCAAGTCATATCAGGGCCAACCGGAATTGATGGATCCGGTGAAGCTAACGAAAAGGGATCGAAGGCTAAATCCGAACAGAGCACGATGATGCGGGTTCGCAAAAGAAACGGAGACCTCGAAGAGGTAGACGTCAATAAAATCGTAAACGCTGTTGCGCGTTGCGCTGAGGGACTGATGGGAGTTGACCCCATGAGAGTTGCGACAAGGACGATATCAGCCCTTGCAGATGGAGCAACTACAAGAGAACTTGACGAATTGTCAATACGAACAGCAGCTGGATTGATCGTTGAGGAACCACGATACTCGAGACTTGCTGGACGTCTGCTAGCAACGTTCATAGATAAGGAAGTCCGGAACCAGAATATTCCATGGTTCACTGAGTCAGTAATCAGGGGACACGAGCTAGGTGTAGTAGGTGATGATGCGTTAGCATTTGTACTTGATAATGCGTCTACTCTTAACGCAGCAATAAACTCAGGAAGAGACAGGAACTTTGAATTCTTCGGACTTCGCACGGTCTACGACCGCTACCTCCTCAAGCACCCAGAAACACGAGACGTAATAGAAACACCTCAGTATTTCTTCCTGCGAGTTGCCTGTGGACTATCCCAAGACGTGGATGAAGCAGTCGCATTCTATGACTTAATGTCCTCACTGGCTTATCTCCCTTCCAGCCCCACACTCTTTAATTCTGGTACTACTCACCAGCAACTTTCAAGTTGCTACCTTTTGGACTCTCCTGAAGATTCCCTAGAAGGAATATATAAGCGATACACAGACATAGCTCAACTCTCAAAGTTTGCTGGTGGCATCGGAGTCGCGTGGCATCGGATACGGAGCAAAGGAAGCCTCATCAAAGGAACAAATGGGCTCTCAAATGGCATAGTTCCCTGGCTTAAAACTCTCGATAGTTCCGTTGCTGCCGTTAACCAAGGTGGAAGAAGAAAAGGCGCAGCATGTATCTATCTAGAAACATGGCATGACGACATTGAAGAATTCCTTGAACTTAAGCAAAACACTGGAGACCACGCAAGAAGAGCTCATAATTTAAACATTGCGAATTGGGTGCCTGACCTTTTCATGAAAAGAGTTGAGAACAATTGGCAATGGAGCTTATTTGACCCGAAGAAAGTCCCCCATCTAACGGACTTATTCGGTGAAGAATTTGAAAAAGCTTACATTGAGGCAGAAGAAGCCGGGTTATATGAACGACAAGTAGATGCCCAAGACCTTTATCTGAAAATGATGCGGACACTGGCCGAAACTGGAAATGGTTGGATGACGTTCAAAGATTCCTCTAACCAGAAATGTAACCAAACATCTAATAACAAATCTGATAATGACTACGACGGCGGCACCCGAGTCGTGCACTTATCAAACCTATGCACCGAAATAATTGAAGTAACAAATCAAACAGAAACAGCTGTTTGTAATCTAGGGTCCTTAAACCTTGGCTCTTTCGTAACATCTGACGAAATAGCATCATTCGATTATGAAGAACTAGGAAAAACAGTAAGGCAAGTTATTCCATTTCTTGACCGAGTAATAGATATAAATTTCTATCCAATCAACGAAGCAGGCAACTCAAACAGTCAATGGCGACCAGTGGGCCTAGGGATGATGGGATTACAAGACGTATTTTTTAAAATGCAAGTTCCCTTTGATTCTGAGGAAGCAAGAAATCTATCAGCACGAATAAGTGAAGAAATTTATTTCAATGCTCTATGGGCATCAACTGAACTCGCTGAGAAAAATGGTGCCCACGATACTTTTGCGATGACGCGGGCAGCTAAAGGAGATCTTCAATTTGACCTTTGGGGAGTTGAACCGACCGATTCAGATCGTTGGAAAGAACTCCGTCAGCGAATCGCTAATCATGGGCTAAGGAACTCACTAATGATCGCTATAGCTCCTACAGCAACGATTGCATCTATAGCCGGGTGCTACGAATGTATTGAGCCTCAAGTCTCGAATTTGTTCAAACGTGAAACGCTATCAGGCGAATTTATGCAAATTAACAAATACCTTGTTCATGAATTACAAGAGCGAGATCTATGGGATGAGGAAATGCGAACAGAACTAATCAGAAATGAGGGATCTGTACAAACAATTGAGAGAATACCCGATGACCTCAAGTCTGTTTATCGAACAGCATGGGAAATACCAATGAAATCGCTTATAGAGATGGCAGCCGACCGAGGCGCATATATTGATCAAAGTCAGTCACTAAACCTTTTCATGGAGTCACCAACAATCAACAGGCTCAGCTCTATGTATATGTTCGCTTGGAAATCAGGAATTAAGACGACCTACTACTTAAGGTCTCGTCCTGCTACACGGATTAACCAGACCACAGTTACTTCTACAAGCCCCACACCGACAGATGGAGATGGGCTAACCAATAAAAATGATGAAGAGCTCGCTTGTTCACTAGAAAACCCCGAATCATGCGACTCATGTCAATAAACGAAACAAGTAAAGGAATTTAGAGAAGATGGCCCTTGCCGACGAAAATAGTTACGCATTTGACCCTAACGAATTGCAAACAGAGCAGCAGATAAGCGACGAAAAAAATCCTGCAGCTAGACCAGCTAATATATTAGACCCTGGTTTCAACCTTACTCTCCGACCGATGAAGTACCAGATATTTTTTGATATGTATAAAGATGCGATCAAAAATACGTGGACTGTGGATGAAATAGACTTCTCTGACGACCATGTTGATCTAAGAGATATGGCACCAAGCGAAAAACACCTGATAAGTCGACTGGTTGCATTCTTCGCTACAGGTGATTCGATAGTCTCCAATAACCTAGTCTTGAATCTGTATAAGCATATCAACGCTCCTGAAGCCAGAATGTACTTAAGTCGGCAACTATACGAAGAAGCTCTCCATGTTCAGTTCTATCTAACGCTTTTGGATTCATATATACCTGAAATGAAAGAGCGTGAAGAAGCATTTGCAGCCATTCACAACATCCCATCTATTAAACAAAAGGGAGATTTTTGCTTTAAATGGATGGGAACAATGGAGTCACTTGATGAGTTAACCAACGAGGATGAGCAACGCACATTTCTTCGAAACCTAATATGCTTTGCTGCCTGTATAGAAGGACTCTTCTTTTTCGCTGCTTTCGCATACGTGTATTTCCTCAGGGATAAAGGTTTACTAAATGGACTAGCAGCGGGAACGAATTGGGTCTTTAGAGACGAAAGCGCCCATATGAACTTTGCATTTGAAGTCGTTAGGACAGTTCGAAACGAACAACCAGAACTTTGGACACCAAGCCTAGTTGAAGATATCAAGGAAATGCTTCGGGAAGCCGTAGATTGTGAAATGAAATTCGCAGATGATGTGCTAGGAGGAGGAATCACGGGGATGAGCCTTTCAGACACTCGCGAATACCTTCAGTTCGTGGCAGACTCACGACTCCAACAATTAGGAATTGAGCCAATATTCGGTTCAAAAAACCCATTTGATTTCATGGCTTTGCAAGATGTTCAAGAATTAACAAACTTCTTTGAGAAAACGGTAACTGCATATCAAGTCGGGGTCGAAGGAGAAGTTGAATTCTCTGACGACTTTTAGTTCTCCAGTCCCCCAACTGGAATTAAGCCAAGCCCAGTGCGAAAGCACTGGGCTTGCGCTCTTTTAAGAAGATTCTTTAAATAAATTAAGTATTTTCTTTGCTGCTGCTGCGGGAGAGAGATCACCATTTTCTATTTGTTTTTCAGTTTCCGAAACTATTTGAGAAATAGATGTCTGGTTTTTCAAATTATATATTAGTTGATCTTCAACTAGTGACCACATCCACCGGATCTGTTGCTCTGATCTTCGCTTATCCCAAGAACCAGTTTCTTGAGCGTTTGCGCAGTGCTCATTTATTTGATCCCATATGGCAGTAACTCCTTGACCTGTCAACGCTGAACAAGTAAGTACTGGAGTTGCCCAATGTGATCCAGTGTTAGAAAGCAATGTCATCGCTGATTGATAATCACGTGCAGATTGTTTAGCACGTAATTCGTTTTCTCCATCAGCTTTGTTAACTGCAATTAAATCTGCTAGTTCTAGAACACCTTTTTTTATCCCTTGCAGCGAATCTCCCGAACCAGGCAAAAGTAACAGAAGAAAGAAATCTACCATTTCGGCCACCGTCGCTTCACTCTGCCCTACACCAACTGTCTCTACCAAGATCACGTCAAAACCGGCTGCTTCAAGTACTAGCATGGTTTTTCGAGTTCCTCTTGAGACGCCACCAAGAACTCCTGAAGATGGTGAAGGCCTTATAAAAGCATTTGGGTCTATTGCCAGTCGATCCATCCGTGTTTTATCTCCAAGTATTGACCCTCCAGATATTGAACTAGATGGGTCTACAGCTAGGACAGCGACTCTATGCCCTATTGATGTTAAATAGATACCGAGTTCATCAATGAAGGTGCTTTTCCCAACTCCAGGGGAACCTGTTATCCCGACTCTAACTGAAGTTCCAGTATGCTGTGATATTGTTTCAAGGAGATTATTGGCAATTTCTATGTCTGAAGTATTTGAACTTTCAACAAGTGTTATTGCCTTTGATGTCCAAGTTCTGTCTCCCGAAAGAACACCAGTGGATATGAGTTCTAGCTCGTTATCCTCCATGATTATCCAATCGATTTCAAAAGGTCTAACGCAGCATCAGAGATAACAGTTCCGGGAGGGTAAATGGCTGTGGCGCCTGCCTCGTAAAGCTCTTCAAAGTCTTGGGGAGGAACTACTCCACCGACGACAATTAGGATGTCGTCTCGTCCAAGTGCTTTTAGTTGGGCTTTTAGCTCAGGGACAAGAGTTAAATGCCCTGCAGCAAGCGATGAAACTCCAACAACATGCACATCTGCTTCAACTGCTTGCGTAGCAGCTTCTTCAGGCGTCTGGAATAATGGTCCGATATCAACATCGAATCCTAAATCGGCGAAAGCGGTCGCAATCACCTTTTGACCACGGTCATGCCCATCTTGACCCACTTTTGCAACAAGAATTCTTGGTCTGCGACCATGTGTTTTTGAGAATTCTTCAGTCTTAGACCGGACTAGTTCTACTTGCTTGTTATTTTCTCCCACTTCGCTTCGATACACTCCTGAAATTATTTTGATTTGTGATTTATGACGACCAAATACCTTCTCTAAAGCATCACTTATCTCTCCAACGGTAGCAAACTCTCGAGCAGCATCTATGGACAGGGCAAGCAGGTTACCTTCTTGTGCAGCTCCATTAGTTAACCGTTCAAGTGCTGATTGGCATGCCTGTTCATCTCTTGTGTCTCGTAGTTGAGCAAGTTGTTGAATTTGTTGTTTCCTGACTTCTCGATTATCGACCTGGAGAATTTCTACTTCATCTTCTTTGTCTAACCTGAATTTATTCACGCCAATAACTGGCTGTACTCCTGAGTCAATTCGTGCCTGTGTTCTCGCAGCTGCCTCTTCGATTCTTAGTTTGGGGATTCCTAGGTCTATAGCTTTCGCCATACCTCCAGCCTCTTCTATCTCAGTGATATGTTTCCAAGCGCGGTTCGCTAAGTCATGTGTGAGGCGTTCAACGTAATACGAGCCTCCCCATGGGTCAACAACTCTGGTGGTTCCTGACTCGTGTTGAAGAAAAAGCTGAGTATTTCTCGCTATTCTGGCAGAGAATTCGGATGGGAGAGCTAGTGCTTCATCAAACGAATTTGTATGGAGAGACTGAGTGTGACCTTGAGTGGCTGCCATAGCTTCAATGCATGTCCTGATAACATTTGTATAAACATCTTGGGCTGTAAGACTCCAACCAGATGTCTGACTATGTGTTCGTAGAGATAGGGATTTAGGATTTTTAGGCTTGAATTGACTAACAAGTTTTGTCCAGAGCAATCGAGCTGCCCTTAGCTTGGCAATTTCCATGTAAAAGTTCATACCGATACACCAAAAGAAGCTTAAGCGGGGCGCAAAGGCGTCTATGTCTAATCCTGCACCAAGTCCTGAACGGATGTATTCAACCCCATCTGCTAGTGTGTAAGCCATTTCTAAGTCAAGGGTCGCTCCGGCTTCTTGCATGTGATAACCCGATATAGAGATGGAGTTAAATTTTGGCATTTCTTTGGAAGTAAAGGCAATAATGTCTGAAATAATTCGCATTGAAGGTTTTGGAGGGTAGATGAAAGTATTCCTGACCATAAATTCTTTTAGTATGTCATTCTGAATAGTCCCAGCTAGCTGATTTGGAGCTACACCTTGCTCTTCAGCTGCCAAGACATACAGAGCAAGTACAGGAAGAACAGCCCCGTTCATAGTCATTGAAACACTCATTTTGTCTAACGGTATTCCATCGAACAGTTGTCTCATATCAATGATTGAGTCAATCGCAACTCCTGCCATTCCCACATCACCAGATACTCTGGGGTTGTCTGAGTCGTATCCGCGATGCGTTGGTAAGTCAAAGGCTACTGAAAGACCTCTCTGTCCAGCCGCTAAGTTTCGACGATAAAAGGCATTTGATTCAGCCGCAGTAGAAAAGCCCGCATATTGCCTTATAGTCCATGGCTGATTGACATACATGGTCGCATATGGACCTCTAAGATACGGAGGAAACCCCGGTAAAGTATGGACAGCATCTAACGACGTAATATCATCTTTTGTATATAAGGGTTTTATAGGGATGCCTTCAGGAGAATGCCACACATGTTCTTCCGGACTGGATTTGAGGTGATCAGAGAATAGTTTCTCCCAATTAGTGGCCTCATATTCATCAGCTATTGAGAAAGAGGAGAAGGGTATCGATCCGAAGTCAGGAACAGGCATTAGACCCCCTCGCTAGTTGACTCGATATCTGAAATCCGAAAATTTAAATCATTGTTAATTCGGCTTTGCGTTGGAATTTGATATGGGTCTCTTGCAAGGTCGGTCGCTAAGTCTTCTCTGAATGCATTCACTCCAATTAAAGTCTTTTGGCCGGATACTACCTCTGATCGATAGTTATCTCTGGAGATGCGTGATTCCTCTTCATAAGCACCAGAGACTACTTGCTGTATAAATCCCCCATTCAATTCATATTCCTGAAATTTTTTCCAAGCTTTCTCTGCTATGTCTTGCGTTAATGACTCTACGTACCAAGATCCACCTGCAGGGTCAATGACACGATGGATATTTGACTCTTCCATGAGGGCCAGGTGGGTGTTACGGGCTAGTCTCAATCCAAATTCATTTGGAATCCCAAATGCGCTATCGAAAGTTGGAAGCGTAATGACATCAGCCCCTCCGGTAGCTGCCGAGAAGCATCCAACTGTTGTTCGCAAAAGATTCACCCACGGGTCATCTCGCGATATAAGAAAATCCGGTGTCTGTGCCTGAATTTTGATTCCAAAACATTCTTGTCCGCACGCTTTACCGACCTGAAGCACAAGAAGTCTTAAGGCACGTAATTTTGCAATTTCGAGAAACTGATCAGTTCCAACTGAAACGACTAATAGGCACTGCTTAAACGCAGCCTCCATAGACATCCCTGCTTGTTCCATAGAACGTAGATATGCAACCAATGTGGAAAGCACTCCTGCAATTTCGTTAATTGTGTCCGCACCTTTTTGTGCGTATTTCAAGCCATTGATTCTGATGGTTGTCGCGTTAGTGAATTCATTACTAACTTTTCTTGCTAGTTCGGTGGTTAGCACTAAGTTCGATTCAAACTCTTTGCCTCCTAGAGATCCAATTAATAATTCTCCGATAGGGTCGACTCCTAGGTCAAAAATGTTCGCTGACGGTTCGGATTGTTGATTTGATAAATAATCCAAGAAATGGATTGCGTTAGCATAACTTCCAGCATCCCCTGAGATGCCAATTCCAGCTACGTTGAGTAAAACTCCGGTTAGAAGTTCTTCAAATGAACTATCCCCCGGCTGTTCAAGGACCAGCTCAATGCTTCTTGTTCCTCTTGATAGATCTTCCAACAAGGACAAATTAGTTGATTTTGTGTCTGCGACCCAGTGACGTTGGCGGATATCCCAACCAGTGATATTCCCTGTAGGGTTTGAAGACCGTAATCCAATTCCTTTTGAAATTGAATCAGGATTTTCTCCAGTGATTCCTTGTGTGTAAAGAGGATTTGTCTGTAACTCACCTGCTAATTTTGAGTAAAGAACATCTTGAAAATTTTCTGCTCCTACAATAGCTTTTGCCGATTCTAACCAAGACTCAAATTCAGGTGTATCAGCACTATCCCAAAATTTAACTTCATCATCTGGCATAGTTCTACAATAGGCGTTTATTGAAGGACTTCCGCATATTTCTTTGACAGTCCTTAATTAGGTTTTGATCCGGTTCAACCTGTGACATTCTCCATAGTGACAAAAGACACCGCACATTCTTGAGCAATCTTTGTATTTATAGGGCAGAATACGTATGGCTTCAAAAGCCTCCCCCAATTAAAGGATTGATATATGGCAAAGAAATCAAATCACCATCTGCAATACGCTGATTTCGCCTTTGCGGCTTCAGCAACCCCGCAAGAACTAGAGACTCTCTGCAGGCTCACTACTCGAATAGATGTTAAGAAAGGAAGCGTTCTTATGCATCAAGGAGCATTCGGAAACGAAGTTCTCCTGCTTGTCCATGGACAACTCGTCGTTGAAAAGGATAGCCAACTGATAGCATCTGTTGCACCCGGAGCAGTTGTTGGAGAAAGAGCTGTAATTCTAAATGAGCCAAGGGGTGCAACTGTAAGAGCTGCGTTTGATTCAACCATATTGGCGATGTCACGAAGCGAATTCAACACTCTCTTAGCTGAGTGCCCTAGCATTGCCAGAAATATACTAGAAGAGGCACTTACTAGAGCGTAATGACCGCTGTTATCATTCTATGGTTCCTGACTCTGTCACCTAAGTGAAGATTCATTGATTGCTTGTAGATTCTACTGAAGATGCTTAAAAGGGGCTCAACATGACAACTTCTGAAAGAACACCCGCAACTGCTTCTAACGTGACCAATATCGGTGACCCTGGAGTTGTTCCTTATGTTGAACTGTCAGCTAATAACTTCGGAGAGATCCTATCTTTAACTGAGTCTATGACTGGTCAAGGGTGGGTAGTGACTACACCTGCTGGTCCTCTAGTACTTGGATATAAGCAAATAAAGTCAATTTTGCGTAACCCGGAGTGGATATCGCTTCTCTCCAGTTTCTCTGCGTTAGACCAAATGGAAAGTGGCGTGAGCGACCTAAACGTAATGCTTGAGCAGGCACAACGAATCGTTCCAGAAATTCCGTCGACAGTCAGGATGCGCCCAAATGTTTTATCTGTTGAAGGTGAAGACCATAAACGGTTACGAAGGTTAGTTAACTCTTCATTCACTTCTGGAAATACGAACCGGCATCGTGAATTCATGAGAAATCATGCTGATGATCTAGTTTCTAGCATTCTGGAGAATGGGGGCGGAGAACTAGTGTCAGAATTTTGCCGTCCGTATCCTGTCCCTGTGATCTGTCGCATTCTTGGAGTAGACGACAATGACTGGCAACTTTTTGATGAGTGGGCAGACATTATATTTTCCGCTTTAGATGCCGATATTGAATCTGTTATTGGTCGTTTGGGAGAAATTTCAAAAGCTCAAAAAGAGCTTGATGAATACGTTCAAAACCTAATCAAAAAAAGAGTCAACGATCCTCAGGATGATTTACTCACTGAACTGGTTCAAAGTCATTACAACGAAGATCGACTCTCACACGACGAATTAAGCGCCATGGTAGAAGCGATACTGCTTGCAGGGACGGACACTACTCGAAACCAGTTAGGCGCGACTTTGGCGGTTTTGGCAGATCATCCAGATCAGTATCAAGCTCTTCGAGATGACTCTTCTCTCGTGCCTGCCGCCGTAGAGGAATCCCTTCGGTATATAAGTGCTGTCAGAACAACTGGTCGCCTAGCGACATCAGATCAGGTCATAGACGGGATTCTTTTCCCTGCAGGTTCTTCTGTTCTTCTTGGTCTACATGCTGGTGGCCTGTCCGAGGCAGAAGAACAAGGCTTTGAATTTAACATTTTTAGAGAGAGTGGCTGTCCTCATTTGGCA
>Ga0315315_10004558_pt1 | contig 12764 bp, 10 predicted proteins | sample M140m3416metaG_FD_203699 | JGI IMG/M metagenome (GOLD analysis project Ga0315315, IMG submission 203699) | Ammonia-oxidizing marine archaeal communities from Monterey Bay, California, United States - M1 40m 3416 | ecosystem: Environmental > Aquatic > Marine > Intertidal zone | place: USA...
ACAAACTTTAGCTTGGCAAGCAATTTTAGGATTATTTTTAATTGTAATTGGTGTGGTGTTAGTTAATGCTTACAATGTAAAAACATTTTGAATATATCAATATGAAAGCATCAGTAGTAATTGCGAATTATAATAACGCAAAGTATGTAAAAGATTGTATCGACTCTTTAAATTCTCAAACTTACAAAGATATCGAAATCATATTTTTTGATGACAACTCTGTCGATAATTCAATTCAAATTATAGAAAAATTCAATAACGTAAAAATAATTAAGAATAAAACTCAAACTAATTTTGGTTCATTTAATCAAATGAATGCTTTTAAGAAAGGTATTGAAGCCAGTACTGGAGATATCATTTTTCTTTTAGATAGTGATGATTTTTTTTATGAGAGCAAAATTGAAAAGGTCTTAAAACTCTTTTTAGACGATGAAGAAAAAATGATTATTTTTGACTTTCCAACAATAGTGAAAAATAAAAATACATACCCACAAAAAAAAATAAAAAATCTCCCTTGGACTTATTGGGGCTACATCCATCCCACAAGTTGCATATCGATAAGAAAAACATTTGTTGGTAAGGTTTTTGAGTCTTCTTTAAATGAAAATTTTCCAGACATTTGGTTTGATTTAAGAGTTTTATTATACTCCAAGTACATACATCATTATGATGTAATTGATGAAACTCTTACTTTCTATAGGCACAGTGATGAAAATATTTCCTCTAAATTTAAAAAATTCACAAAATCATGGTGGAAAAGAAGAAATGAAGCGCATAATTATTTTTCAGAATTTATGAAAAATAACAATCTTAAATTTAAAAAAAATTTAGACTACTATGTTACAAAAATTGTAAATAAATTTATTAAGTGAAAAAAATTTTAATAATAGGTAAAAGGGGATTTATTGGTAATAGTTTAGCAGTCTACCTTAAAAAGTTTTATAACCTAACTCACAGAAGTTATAAAGAGGCCATTAAGATTAAATCAAGGATAAATAAATTTGACTTTATCATTAATACTTCAATCAGTAAAAATTATATTAAAAATAAATATAATCACAAATTTGATAATGATTTGAAAATTACAAGTTTTATTAATAATCCTAAAACTATTTATATATTTTTAAGTACACGAAAGGTTTATAAACCTCAGCCTAATATTAAGGAAAATAACAAACTTTTTCCAAAATCAAATTATTCTAAAAATAAATTAATTACTGAACAAAGACTTAAAAAAATATTAGGTGATAAACTTTTAATTCTAAGAATATCCAATGTGATTGGATATAAAAGTAAAATTAAAAGGGTCCATAATACTTTTTTAGACATATTTTTTGATAACGTTAAAAAAGGTTTTATTGTTGATAATAAAGATGATTTCAAAGATTTCATTAGCATAGATAAATTTTGTGAGATTATTAAAGGTGTAATTACAAACAATTTAAATGGTACATTTAATGTTTCTATTGGAAGAAAGATTTATTTAAATGAGTTAATAAAATGGCTTAATAAATTTAATAAAAAGAAATTAAAATTAAAAAGCAAAAGTACTAAAAGTGAATGTTTTTTCCTTAATAATAAAAAGTTAATGTCAAAAATTAATATTAAAAATTCAATAACTGATCTTAAGGAATATTGTTTTAAAATAAGTAAAAAAAAATTTGCCTAACTTTCAAAAATTAAAGGATTTCCCTCTGGTTCACCCAGTATTTTTCCATTCTGCATTTTTATTTTTCCATTAATGATTGTTGAAACTGGAGTTCCTTTAAATTCAAATCCATTAAATGGGGACCATCCACATTTACTTTCGATGTTTTCATTTTTTATTACGATCTTTTTATTCATATCAATAATTGTGAAATCAGCATCAAATCCCTCTTTTATAAATCCTTTTTTTTTAATTCCAAAGATCTTGACTGGGTTTTCACAAACTAAATCAATCAATCTTTTTAATGATAATTTTCCATCATTAACATGATTTAACATCACTGGCATCAAAGTTTGAACTCCTGGCATTCCTGATGGTGAGTTTGGATACGCTTTATCTTTATTAGCCTTTAAATGTGGAGCATGATCAGATCCAATTGTATCATTTAAGTTATTTTTAACAGCATACCACAATCTATCGTAATGGGATTTATCTCTAATTGGAGGATTCATTTGAGCATAAGTTCCTAGTTTGTCATAACAATCTGGTGCATAGATTGTTAAATGTTGTGGGGTTATTTCAAAAGTAACATTGCCTTTGTGTTGAGATAAAAAATCTATTTCTTGCTTAGTTGTTATATGAAGCACGTGAGCTTTCTTATTGTGTTTTTCGGCTAATCTGACAATTCTTCTTGTAGAGGATATTGCACACTCCTCACTTCTCCAAATAGGATGTGAGTGCACATCTCCATTTTTGATTAACTTTTTATTCTTATTTAAAACTTCCTCATCCTCTGAGTGTACAGCAACAACTTTTGAACAATTTTCAAATACTTTATCTATATCTTTTTCATCTGCTACTAGTAGATTGCCAGTCGAAGAACCAGCAAATAATTTTATACCACAGCATCCTTCTAAATCTTTTAGTTTTGCCAGTTGATTTACGTTTTCCGCAGTTGCACCAAAATAAAAAGCATAATTGCAATACATTCTATTTTTTGCAAGATCTAGTTTTCTTTGAAATTCTTTAATGTTTGAAGTTGGTGGATTTGTATTTGGCATTTCAAATACTGCAGTAATACCTCCAGCAACAGCTGCCCTGCTTCCAGAAGAAAGATCCTCTGTATCTGTTGAGCCTGGTTCTCTAAAATGAGTTTGAGTATCTATACATCCTGGTAACACAGTTTGATTGCTTGCATCATAAACTTCTTTTGCCTCTTCCGATACTTCGCCAATCTTTGATATTTTACCATCCTTAACAGCAATATCTTTGTTCTCTAACTTTCCGTTAATATAACATTGCCCATTTTTGATTTTTAGATCTAACATTTTTGAGAAAAGTTATTATATTAAAATCAAGTATCAATCAAATATGAATAATAGTGTTTATATATTAGAAGATAGAGCCATACTTTATATCAACGGCCCAGATGCAAAAGATTTTCTTCAAAATCTAATTAGCAATGATATAAATAAAGTCTCTGAGAGTTCTAGTTGTTTTGCTTCTTTATTTACTCCACAAGGCAAATTCCTTTATGAGTTCATAGTAATAAAACATAAAATCGGTTATTTTATCGACTGTGAAAAAAATCAATGTGATGAAATTTTTAAACAGCTTAATTCATACAAAATAAGATCAAAAGTAGAAATTTTAAATCTAAGTAATGAATTTGTAGTGGCAAGCTTTGGATATGAAAAATATATTTCAATTGAAGGTTCAAAAGATATTTTAGGTTTTACATTTAAATTTAGAGAAGATCCAATAATTTTAGATCCAAGAAATAAAGGTTTAGGAGCTAGATTAATTATTAATTTAGAAAAACTTTATTTATCCTTAAAAAAACTAGATCTTAAAGATGATAAAATTGAAAATTATTATACCCAAAGTCATAGTCTTGGAATTGTTCCAAGAAATTTAAATCAATTACAAAATAAATTATTTGGTATTGAATGTAATTATGAGGAACTAAATGGTATTGACTTTAAAAAAGGTTGCTATGTTGGCCAAGAAAATACTGCAAGAATTAAATTAAAAAATAAACTTTCAAAAAGATTGTTACCAATTAAACTTATTGATGGAAAAATAAATGAGAATGAAAAAATTTATAATAATAATGTTGAAATAGGAAAAATATTAATTAGTGATGATTACCCTTTTGCATTGATTAAATTTTTAGACAAAAATTTTGATAAGAGTCAAATATTTAAAGGGACCAATGGGTCTTTTAAAATTTTGATACCACAGTGGCTTAAAATTTAAGGTTTTGGTGCGGCCAGAGAGACTCGAACTCTCATGGACCAAGTCCACACGGCCCTCAACCGTGCCTGTCTACCAATTTCAGCATGGCCGCAATATGACCCACATTAAATCAATGACAAGTAGGTTTCAAATTGATAAATTTTAATATGGAATTTAATCAGGAAGTTAGAAAAGCAACCGATCCTATATATAAAAAAATCTCAAAAGTTATGCCTGAAATTGAGTGGTCAATTCATGCTCCTTATATTCATAAAATAAACAAATTAAAAAAAGAAAAGAATGCAGTTATACTTGCTCATAATTATCAAACGCCAGAGATCTATCACGGCATTGCAGATTTTTCAGCTGACTCATTGGCGCTTGCGGTAGAAGCATCAAAAACATCCGCTGACATTATTGTTATGGCTGGAGTTCATTTTATGGCTGAAACAGCAAAATTGATGAGTCCAAATAAAAAGGTTTTGTTACCTGACATGAATGCAGGTTGTTCTTTATCATCATCAGTTACCGGTAAAGATGTTAGGTTACTTAAAGAAAAATATCCAGGTGTTCCGGTTGTGTCATATGTAAATACATCTGCTGATGTAAAAGCAGAGACAGATGTATGTTGTACATCTGCAAATGCAGTTAAAATTGTCAAATCTCTGGGGGTTAAAAAAGTAATTTTTTTACCAGATGACTATCTTGCAAAATATGTGGCTTCTCAATGTGATGTTGAAATTATTTCATGGAAAGGTATTTGTATTGTTCACGATCAATTTAACGAAAATGAAATAAATAATATTAGAAAAAATAATCCTGGAATAAAAATAATTGCTCATCCAGAGTGTCCGCCTGATGTAATTAAGGCTAGTGATTTTGCAGGATCAACTTCTGGTATGATTAATTATGTAAGAGATAATCAACCAAAAAAAGTTATGATGGTAACTGAATGTTCAATGAGTGATAATATTCAAGTAGAAAACCCTAATGTAGAATTTATTAGACCGTGTAATATGTGTCCACATATGAAAAAAATTACCTTACCAAAGATCTTGGATTGTTTAGAAAATGAAACTGGTGAAATTATAATGGATCAAGAGACAATAAATAAAGCAAGATTGTCTGTTGAAAAAATGGTTGCTATCGGTAGATAATCATTTGTGTCAAAAATCAAATTAAGCAAAAATTTTATAAGAAATACTGTTAAGCTAGCACTAAATGAGGATTTATATCCTTCTGGAGATATAACTTCAGATTTAATTAAAAATAGCAAAGTTATTAAAGTTAAATTAATCTCTAATGAGAATGCAGTAATAGGTGGTTTAAGTTTCGCAAAAAATGCTTTTGATTTAATTGATAACAAAATTAAATTTATTATTAAAAAAAAAGATGGTTCTTTTGTGAAAAAAAATTCTTTAATTGCTACTATTAAAGGTAGAGCTCAAAATATACTGATTGCAGAAAGAGTTGCTTTAAATTTTTTATCACACATTTCGGGTATAGCTACCAAAACAAATCAATTTGTAAGGTTGGCTGGAAAAAAATGTAAAATTTGTTGCACAAGAAAAACTATTCCAAATTTGAGAGTTATTCAAAAATATGCGGTTAAATTAGGAGGGGGAACTAATCATAGATTTAATTTGAGTGATGAATTTTTAATTAAAGATAATCATATTGCAAGTTCAGATTTGAGAGAGTTAATTTCTTTAGCAATAAAAAATAAAAAAGGTAAAAAAATTACTGTTGAAGTTGATAATTTAAAACAACTTAAAAAAATAATCGGTCTGAAATTTAACACAGTTCTCTTTGACAATATGAGTATTAAAAACCTCAGAGCTGGTGTTAAACTTGCAAAAAAATATTACGAAACAGAAGCTTCAGGAAATATTAACCTCAAAACAGTTAAGTTAGTAGCAGCAACAGGAGTAGATAGAATTTCTGTTGGAAGTATTACCCATAGTGCTCCAGCTATAGATCTAAAGTTAGAGATTTAATTTACAAATTTTGATAAATCTGGTTTAAAATAATTTGGTCCTTTCATCACTTTACCCGACTCATTATAAATTGGATTTCCACTCTCATCTAATTTACTCATATTTGAATTTTGAACTTCTTCAAAACACTTGTCTAAATTAATACCAAAAGCATGTCCCGCACCATAGGTTACATAAAGAATATCTGTAAGAGCATCAGCAACCTCTAATAGATCATTTTTTTTCATAGCCTCTGTAAGCTCATCCAACTCCTCCTTTATTAAATCAATCCTCAATTTATTGATTTTCTCTGTACTAAATGACGGTTTATCTTTAACTTCTTGTCCAAAAGTTTTCATAAAAATTCCAACCTTACTAAAATTTGACATATTGCTCCTGTAAGTTTTATATATTTAATGTATATTTATAATAATTTATTAATTACTTATTAATCAATGAAATTAAGAAAAGAATTCGATAGTATTGGATCAATCAATGTACCAAATGATAAATATTGGGGAGCTTCTACTCAAAGATCAAAAAAATATTTTGATATTGGTGAATTTTTAGTAAGACCAGTTTTAATCAAATCAATTGCTATAATTAAAAAAGCTGCTGCTATAGTTCATGCTAAAGAAAAACAAATTATACCAAATGTATCCAAAGCAATCATTAGGGCATCTAATGAAGTAATATCTGGTAAATTAGATGAACACTTCCCTCTAAAAGTTTGGCAAACAGGGTCTGGCACTCAAACAAATATGAATGTTAATGAGGTTATTGCAAACAGAGCTATAGAAATTTTAGGTGGAAAAAAAGGGACAAAAAAACCTGTTCACCCTAATGATCATGTAAATAAATCACAATCAACCAATGATGTTTTTCCTACAGCAATGCATATAGCAATAGCTATAGAAACAAAAAATAAATTATTACCTTCATTAGAATTATTAAATAAAGAGCTTAAAAAAAAAGTTTCTCAATTTAAAAATATAGTTAAAGTTGGAAGAACCCATCTCCAAGATGCAACTCCTTTATCTTTAGGACAAGAGTTTTCTGGTTACCAATCACAATTAAATGACTGTATTTTAAGAATTAAAAATGCCTTAAATGAAATTTATTTTTTAGCACAAGGTGGTACTGCTGTTGGTACTGGAATTAATAGCAAAAAAGGTTTTGATAAAAAAATTATTAGTGAAATTAAAAAAATTACTAAACTCCCATTTAAACCCACAAAAAATAAATTTGCAGCTCTAGCAGCGCATGATGAAATTGTTAATTTTTCTGGTACATTAAATACAGCTGCTGTTTGTCTCATGAAAATTGCAAATGATATTAGATTTTTAGGTTCAGGACCTAGGGCTGGCTATGGTGAAATTATATTACCAGCAAATGAACCTGGTTCCTCAATTATGCCTGGAAAAGTAAACCCAACACAGTCCGAGGCTGTTACAATGGTTTGTGTTAAGGTTATTGGTAATCATAATGGAATTACAATGGCAGGTTCACATGGTCACTTTGAATTAAATGTTTTTAAACCTTTAATTGCACATAACATTTTACAATCCATAGATTTACTTGCAGATAGTACTAAAAATTTTTCTCTATATTGTGTTAAAGGGATTAAAGCTGACAAAATAAAAATCAAAGATTATTTAGATAACTCTTTAATGTTGGTTACAGCATTGGCTCCATATATTGGTTATGATAATGCAGCTAAAATTGCAAAAACAGCTTTAAAGAACAATTCTACATTAAAAGTAGAGGCCTTAAAAACTAAATTAATAACTGAAAAAGATTATGATAAGATCGTCAATCCTAAAAAAATGATTTATCCAGCATAAGCTCCAAAAAAATTACCTATAAAATTTTTAAAAGTAATCTTATTAAAAATTCTTTTTTTTGATGAATTAAAATTATTAATATACTTATCAACAGCTTCATTAGTTGTTCCATCAATTTTTGCATTGTCAAAACTTACTTCAGTCAGAGATATATTGTATACGAAATCTAACTCAATTTTTTTTATATCTTTTCTGTTATTTTTTTTTATTTGGAACGATCTATAAAAATTATCCACATTTTTGAAATCTAAAATAATTTTTCCAATTAACTTTATATTATCATCTTCTGTAACCAAAAAACTTTCATTGAGAACAATATCAAAATCTTTTTTCCACATTAAACTAGAGTTTGAAAAATTTAATTGTCCCTCTATTATGTTCAGTTTAAGTAGTAAATTATTCAACTCATCAATGTTTGTGATATTTTTAACACTTAGGTTTATATTTGCATTCAAATTCTTATTATCAAATAATTCTGACTTAATTAAATCACTAACTACAGAATCACTATTAAATAAATTTTTTGAACTTAATCCATCATAATTTAAATTCATTAATAAATAAAATGGCTTATAATCTATTTTGCCGTTATATTTTTCTTTATTATCATCAGAATGAAATTTTAAAAAATTCTCATTTATCTCGTAATAAAGTGATGTGCTTTTATTAACCAACAGAATATCTAGCAAACCCGATCTTATACTTTCAGAATAATTGATATCATTTTCAATAACTAATCTTATTTTTTTTGAATTAAATTTTGAATAAATCTTTTTATTAAATTTATCATTTCTGATCTTTATCTTAAATGGTAAATTAAAAACTTTATTTTTTGATATTAATACATTTTCTAGATTTTTTGCATCATAATAAAATTTTGCATTGTCAATCTTATTAATGAATAAAATTTCCTCAGCTTTATTCCTAAAAAAAATATTACTATTTTTAAATTCTATTTTGTTTTCATTAGGTGCGGTCTTTAAAAGTTCAGAAAAAAAAGAAACGTCCCCTTTATCAATATTAAATTCAACATTATTAAATATTAAGTCTTTTGCCTCTATTTCATTTATTGAAAAGAATTTTTCTATACCTATAAAAATTTTTAATTCCTCAATATTTGCAATTTCTTTTTTATCATTCAAAATTATTAAATCATTAGTAATAAAATGAGGTTTTGGAAATAAACCATAAATTAATTTATTTTTAAAATTTAAATTGATTCCATAATTTTTATAGATTTGATCCTTAATTTTTGATTCAATTATCGTTTTATTATAAAAAGTAGGAATTAATAAAATAGTAAGTGACAAAATAACAAGTGTAGCAATTGTTAAAAAAACTCTATTATTCTTTAATAAAGTTAATTTATTTTTGTATGATAGGAAGTTTTTAATATTATCAAAATAACCTTCTATCAAAGAATTTATTGATAAGAATTGTTTCTTAAGTTTTTTAGATATTGTATTATGTTTTCGCATAAAAAAAAGATGTCACAACTTATAATTAATTATTTAGAATGGTAAACTCTGATTATTTAAAAAATTTGAATAATGCTCAAAAGGAGGCTGTTATGCATCTTGATGGGCCTTTACTTATCGTCGCTGGAGCGGGATCTGGTAAAACCAAAGTTTTAACGTCAAGAATAGCTCATATAATTTATGAAAAAAAGGCATTTCCGAACCAAATTTTGTCAGTAACCTTCACGAATAAGGCGGCAAAAGAAATGCAAAACAGAGTAAGTAATATATTAGGATCAGCAGCAGTAGGTCTTTCATGGCTTGGAACTTTTCACTCAATTTGTGCAAAACTATTAAGAAAGCATGCTTCGGCTGCAAAACTTAATTCAAATTTTACAATAATAGATACTGATGATCAAATAAGACTTATCAAAAATATTTGCAAAGCTGAAAATATTGATATCAAACAATTATCACCAAGGTTCATTCTTGCAATTATAGATCGTTGGAAAAATAAAGGATATTATCCTTCTGAAGTCATAATTGATAAAAAAGATATTTATGAAAAAACTATTTTGCCACTTTATAAAATATATCAACAAAAGTTAACAGATTTAAATTCGTGTGATTTTGGAGATTTAATTTTACACACTGTAAAAATTTTAGAATATAATTCTGATATACGGGAAATTTATTCGAAAAATTTTAAATATATTTTAGTGGATGAATATCAAGACACAAATTTTATTCAAAGTAAGTGGCTAAACCTATTATCTGAAAAAAATAAAAATATTTGTTGTGTAGGTGATGATGATCAGTCAATTTATAGTTGGAGAGGTGCTGAGATTAAAAATTTTTTAGAATTCGACCAAATTTACCAAAATACAAAAGTTGTGAGACTTGAACAAAATTATAGATCATCTCAAAACATCTTATCAGTAGCATCTAATTTAATTTCAAACAATCAAAACAGGGTTGGTAAAACATTGGTCACAACCATGGAAGAGGGAGATTTGGTTCAATTAAATTGTTTCAAAAATGGGAAAGATGAGGCTATCGGAGTTTCTGATGAAATAGAAAAAAAAATTAAAAAAAAATTTTCATATAATAATATTGCTATTCTTGTAAGAGCAATATTCCAGACAAGAGAGTTTGAAGAGAGGTTTCTCAAAATTGGAATGCCTTATAGAATTTTAGGTGGAACTAAATTTTATGAAAGGGCAGAAATAAAAGATTGTGTTGCCTATTTAAGATTAATTTATCAAGAGAAAGATGATTTAGCTTTTGAGAGAATTGTTAATAATCCAAAAAGATCAATTGGAGATAACACACTCAAAAACATTCATGAATTTGCTAAAAAAGATAATTTAAGTTTAGAAAAAGCATCAATAAAAATGATTGAACAGAATTTAATTAAACCAAAAACCAAAATTGGATTAAATTTATTTATTAATTCTTTAAATAAATGGAGAAATGATTTGAGGATAAAAAAATCAAATCATGTGAAACTATTACAGATTGTTTTGGATGAGTCTGGGTATTCTGCAATGTTAAAAAATAAAAAAGATTTGGATAATGAAAATAGATTGGAAAATATTAAAGAATTACTTAGTGCAATGAAAGAATTTGATAACTTAGAGAGTTTTTTAGAGCATGTTTCGCTTGCAACTTCAGTAGATCAAGAGTGGGATGGAGAAAAAATTAATATGATGACAATGCATGCAGCGAAAGGTTTAGAATTTGATGTTGTTTTTTTACCAGGTTGGGAAGAAGGATTATTTCCTCATCAAAAATCCATTGAGGAAAAAGGACAAAATGGTTTAGAAGAGGAAAGACGTCTAGCATATGTAGGTATTACAAGAGCAAAGAAAAAAGCTATAATTTCATTTTCGATGAATAGATTTTATCAAGGAGATTGGATTGATAGTATGGCGTCAAGATTTATTGATGAGTTACCAGAGAAACATTTGGAAAAAAATTCTTTTTTTAACGAAGGTATAAATGAGGATGATGACTTTGATTTCAATCAAGACTTTGAAGTAGATGAAGGAACGAGAAGTCCTGGGTGGATAAGATATCAAAAACGAATAAAGTGAAAAATAAAATCAAAATTTTAAGAAATAAATTAAAAAAACATAACATAGATGGCTATGTTGTTCCTAGGAATGATGAATATTTCTCTGAATATCCAAAAGTAAATCGATTAAAAATTATATCTAATTTTAGTGGCTCAGCTGGTGTGGCTGTTATCTTAAAAAAGAAAAATTATTTATTTATTGATGGAAGGTACACAATTCAGAGCCAAATTGAGTCTGGTAAAAATTTTCATATTCTAAATTATGAAAAATTAGCTCACTGCAATATTTTTAAAAATCTCACATTAGGTGTTGATCCAAAGCTATTTACTAATATGCAAATAAAAAAATATTTTACAAAAAATAATAATGTAAAATTAATAGATAAAAATTTGATAGATGAAATTGAAACAAAAAAAATTAGTAAAGTTTTTTCATTTTTTTCTTTAAATAAAAAAATAACTGGAGAAAATTCTAGCTCTAAATTAAAAAAAATTTCAAATTATCTAAAAAAAAATAAATCAGATTATATTCTTATTAGTGCTCCTGAAAATGTTGCGTGGACTTTAAATATTAGAGGTGGAGATAGTCCAAATAGTCCAATACCTAATTCTAGATTGATTGTAAGCAAAAATAAGAAAATTTTTTTAATAACTGATATTAAAAAATGTAAAAAAATTATTAAAGAAAAAATTATTAAATCAAGTGAGTTAGTTGAAACTAAAAGTTTCACGAAAAAAATTCAATCTTTGAAAGGTAGTAATTTTATTATTGATAAAAATACTTGTTCAGTTTTTTTTGAAAATATAATTAGAAAAAAATTTAAAATATTGAAAAAAAATGACCCAACTTATATTTTTAAATCTATCAAAAATAAAACTGAAATAAACAACATGATTGAAGCACACATTGTTGATGGTGTAGCTTTAACAAAATTTTTGTACTGGATAAAAAATATTAATAAAAAAACAATTACAGAAACATATGCTCAAAATAAATTAGAAAAATTTAGAAAGCTAAATAAAAAGTATCTTTATCCAAGCTTTGATACTATTGCAGGTGCAGGAAAAAATGGAGCTATAGTTCATTATCGAGCCAAAAAAGGTAGCTGTAGAGTTATAAAAAAAAAAGATATTTTTCTATGTGACTCAGGGGGTCAATACAAGTTTGGGACTACAGATGTTACAAGAACAATTTGTTTTTCCAAACCTAGTCAAATAATTAAAGAAAATTTTACTAATGTTTTAAAAGGTCATATTGCAGTAGTAACTTCAAATTTAAAAAAATATGATATTGGAAAAAAAATTGATATCAGGGCAAGAAAATATCTAAAAAAAAATAATTTAGATTATGCTCACGGCACAGGACATGGTGTTGGTTTTTTTCTCAATGTTCACGAAGGACCTCAGTCTATTTCAAAATATAATAAAATTAAGATAAGAGAAGGTATGATTTTAAGTAATGAGCCCGGATACTATAAAAAAAATAACTATGGTATTAGAATTGAAAATTTAATTTATGTTAAA
>Ga0315315_10004559_pt1 | contig 12762 bp, 8 predicted proteins | sample M140m3416metaG_FD_203699 | JGI IMG/M metagenome (GOLD analysis project Ga0315315, IMG submission 203699) | Ammonia-oxidizing marine archaeal communities from Monterey Bay, California, United States - M1 40m 3416 | ecosystem: Environmental > Aquatic > Marine > Intertidal zone | place: USA...
GATGCGACTTGGTATCGTTTGGATCAAATTTATGATATTCATAATGCGGAGAATGTGTCGTTCGTTCGAGCTTGAACAAATAGAATCCGGGACCACCCATGGTGTGATCCATGGAACCACTGACGTGCAAGATTGAGTCACGAATTTCCTCGGCCTCCAATCTTCGACGAGCCATACGCCAAAGATATTGATTGCTTCCATCGACTAGAGCGTTGGAACTTGGCCCAGCAGAACTCTGACGATAAACACTGCTGGTGACAATCAACCGGTGCAGATCTTTCATTGACTGGGCCTTTAACCAATCGCCGCCGTCACGAAACTCGACCGCCAACCAGTCGAGCAACTCTGGGTGTGTGGGTGCCGCACCCATTCGGCCAAAATCATTTGGCGTTGCCACAATGCCTCGACCAAAATGATATTGCCACATTCGATTGACAATCGATCTCCAAACCAAAGGATGACGTTCATCCGTTAACCAGTTAGCCAAGATCGCTCTGCGTTCCCCTTCGGTAGTGGTGGCGTCAATTTGCCATGATAAACCTTGACCCAGCGGCAACATGCCTGGAGACGCGACGCCGCGTTGTTGACTGATCTCGCCACGGTGCAAAACATGCACAGGCCGCAACTTGCCTTCCGTTGCATGAAAATTGCCCTGAGATTTGAAGTGAGTGGCTGCTGCATAGACCATTTTTCCGGTGGGAAGTTTCGCCAATTCGGATCTTGCTGCAGTCAGTTTCGTGGTCGCAGATGCACGTTCGCCCATTCGTTGCGGAGTCTCAATTTCACGCTTCAATTTCACCAAGTCACGTTTGGCGATCCCCAATGCCTTGGCAGCGTCCGCATTATGATAGTGCGGCCATTTTCCATCAGTTAAGTTCCGCCGTGCCCATCGCACAGGTGCTTCAATCGAATCAAGTGACGTGACAGGTTTATCTTTGGCCCAATTCTTGCCCTCAACATCCAGAACGCGAACTTCTCCAAGTGCAAAAATATAATCATTTTTACGATGCGCCAACTTGGTCGCGGTTACACGAACTCGTCGAATCTTGCGGCCACCCAAATCGATCACGACCGGTTCCAAACCAGGGTTCGCGACATCAGCCTGCAGGCGATCGTAGACAATATTCATGCTACCTTCTTCACCTTCCACGGCTACCTGATACCGCACCGGAAAACCAAAGCCTGCTCCGATTCCTCCGAATTCATCATGGCATGCGTGCAGGATGATCTGCGAAGCATCCACGGAATCCTTCAGGTCGACCTCAACCCACTTTTGCAAGTCATCTCTTTTCACCGTGGAACTGTGAAAGCCAAACTCCGCCGACTTCTTGAAACTGACGCGTTCTTCCAAGCCTTTGATTTCATTACGCAGCTCAGACAATCGCATACCACCTGCCTGTTCAATCTCAAGGGTGATGTCATCCAACTGCTTTTGCTGCCGTGCAATCACGACTTTTAATGCCTCGCGGCGCTTCTCAACATCTGGATCCAGATCGTAAGGTCGTTCAGCCCGATCAACTGCGGCAAAGATTGACTGCAGACCGTAATATTCATCCTGCGTGATTGGATCAAATTTGTGGTTGTGACATCGCGCACACTGAACCGTGATGCTGCAAAAAGTATTCAGAGCACCTGACACCATGTCATCTCGATCAAGGTTGCGAGCAACTTTGCCATCAAGTTTGGATTCCGGCACTTCAACATGTCCGATGAAGTCCCAAGGACCCGCAGCAATGAACCCGAGGGCTAAGATTCCATCTGGATCACCAGGATAAAGAACATCACCAGCGATCTGTTCTTGAACAAAACGACTGAATGGCTTGTCTTCATTAAATGAGCGAATCACGTAGTCGCGGTAGGGCCAAGCATTCGGACGCAACTTATCCTTGTCGTAACCACATGTGTCGGCATACTTCACCACATCCAACCAATGCCTGGCCCAACGTTCCCCATAGTGATTGGATTCGAGCAAGCGATTTACAAGACGCTCGTACGACTGCGGATCGGAATCGTCAACAAACTCCTGAACCTGCTGCGGAGTTGGCGGCAAACCAATCAGATCGTAGGTCACCCGCCTGATCAACGTTCGGCGATCTGCCTGATCTGCAAAAGTCAGACCTTTTTCATTCAGTTTCTTGAGGATATAGGCATCAATAGGCGTGCGCACCCAGTCACTTTCCAACTTGGGAACAGCAGGTCTGCGAATCGCTTTATACGACCACCACTTGAAATCGGATATACGTGATTCCGTGAGCTTAAAATCTGCTGGCCATTTTGCTCCTTCGTCAATCCACTTTCTGATCAACTTGACTTGTTCAACTTCCAGAGGATCAGAGTTCTTTGGCATCCGTGCTTTACCAGCACGAATTGAAATCACTTCCAGCAAGTGGCTCGCCATCGCATCACCAGCGACCACATAACCATCCTCGTTGGCAGATTCAGCCGTCTGCAGCGAGAAATCGCCTTTGCTTTCCTGGTCGTTATGACAACTCAAGCAACGCCGTTGCAGAATCGGTGCCACCCCACGAACAAAATCGACCTCGGCAAAGAGCCTGGGAATGGGTGTGCATAATAGAAGCAGCACGATAGAAAGTATTGTCCGCTGCGACACACCAAAAGATGAGAGACCTGCAGACAAGCTTAGGGGCCGACTGACTGCATAGATTCTTCGCCTGAGCATTTCCAAATTAACCGACTCTGTTTGGGACATGTCTCTCATCAATGGATTTTGCACGCACTGGCTCGTTATCACCAGTTTTGGGTTCCCGACCTGATGAAGCCACGCCAACAGTTTAACAATCATCCACTGAAACAACATTAGCGGAGCAATGCGTCTTTCTGTCTACCGTGATCTCTCGAACTGTATTCTACTTAAAAATGCAACCAAATTGATCCGTTTAATATCAGAAGGCTGATATCAGAAAGCAATGAGTGCCGCTTACTCATCAGAGGAAATCCGCAGCGATAGCACGTCTTGCTTCGACACCCCAAATCTTGCTGGCAAGCAAAACTGGCTAGAAAAGTAGACACAGCCACGGAAATCCAACACCAAGCGATTGAACAATTGCAATCGATGCCGACGACACTCGAACAAATGCTTAGTCGCCGCAGACAAGCCGATATCACACCTTCACACTGACCAGATCGAGATGGGGGCATTAGCGAGCCACCACTGGAAACCACGATTCGGCAAGCCGATCCAACAGAGGAGTTTTTGGGGGTGGCTACAGCCTGCAGGTGAATACAGCCGCCTTTGCTCTCATTCATTTTCAATCGTGTCAGACCAGCTGAAAAAGCAGCCTTGCTGAAAAAACCATTGGCAAAAAACGACAAATCACTCGAAAACAGCAGCGAAAACTGAACTAACGCCAGTTTCAAAAGTCTGCTAGTTTCCCGTTGCAATTCAGCCCCACGAATTGCCCACCCATGACTGCGTGCCAGTCCAATTCCAAATTTAATCACACCCCCAATCTCATGGAGACCCACGGATGGGACTTCCTTTCTCAGCTGACGCACAAATTGATTCGCTGAAAGAAATCTTGAACGAGGTCGCAGAACGACTGGACATGAATGTCACCGTCAAACTGTGGAACGGCGACATGATTCCCATGGGAAAAAACACCGACGGTAAGTACACCCTCGAGTTGTCCGGACCTGGCGTGATTGGCAGCATGCTGCGTCGCCCGACGTTAGAAACACTGGTGCGACTCTATGCAACAGGACACATCGGATTTGAAGGTGGCGACTTGATGGAGTTCGCTGATGCCTTCCAGACCGAAAAAGCGAATCGCCGGCGACTAAAAGAAATCAGCAAATTAATGCTGGTACGAAAGACGGTTCCGTTCCTGTTCGCGCGAACCAAAGCAACAGACGTCAATCATCAATTCGCAGACGACATAGTGGGGCGAGTTGAAGCAAGACGTGACAACACGGACTATGTCCAGTTTCACTACGATGTCAGCAATGACTTTTACAAACTGTTTCTCGGTGATGAAATGGTCTACACCTGTGCCTACTTTAAAGAGTGGGACAATTCACTTGAACAAGCCCAACGTGACAAGATGGATTTGATCTGTCGAAAGCTGCGTCTGCAGCCAGGTGACAAAATGCTAGACATTGGATGTGGGTGGGGTGGCTTGATCCGACATGCAGCCATGAACTACGGAGTTAAATCGCATGGAATCACTCTGTCGCAGGAACAACACGATTACACGCAGCAGAAAATCGACGAGATGGGTCTTAGCGATCAAGTAAGTGTGGAAATCTGCGACTATGCTGACCACACAGGGAACTACGATAAGATTTCAAGCGTCGGAATGTCTGAACACATTGGTACCGCCAACTACCCTCGCTATTTCAACAAAATCAATTCGTTGTTACGCGATCGAGGCTTGGTGCTCAATCATGCGATTGCCCGTCGTGCAAAGGCAAACAAACGGCAAGCAAAAAAGATACGCCCCGAAAGAAAATTCCTTCTCAAATACATCTTCCCGGGTTCCGAATTAATTCCGGTTGGCACCACTACCGACACATTGGAAAACACAGGCTTCGAAGTCCATGATGTCGAATCACTACGCGAACATTATGCGCTAACGCTCAAGTACTGGTCCAAGAACCTGACGGCTAACAAGGAAGAAGCCATTCGCTTGGTAGGGCCAGAAAAATACCGCCTTTGGGCAGCCTACATGACAGGCGGCTCCGTTGGATTCACAGCTGGTTCCATCAAGATTTATCAAGTCCTCGCCAGCAAGAGGGCCAGCAAGGGACTCTCAGGACTGCCTCCCACTCGCGCAGACCTATACCGAGCTGCCTGAATGAGCGTTGGGTGAACAAAAACGGAACGGCTCGGCAAACGCTACAGACTGTCGAGCTTCTGCCTGACTTGACCCCGCCGACGAGGAGAATCAAGACGCTTCATGCGTTTGAGCTGCAATTCGCGATGGCCCACGATTGTGAACCCTCACTGTGCCTCAGACGCAACACGCCTCAGACGGATCGCTCTTTGCCTTCCCTGACTTTGCAGCCTGCACCGAGACCTACACCGCTGTACAGCAAACAAGCTAATCAGACCGGTCTGTATCTTTTTGGTAACTGGAGGCTGAACATCGCTCAATTCCGGTTCTAATAGATGCATATGTGGCGAGCAGATGTCGCCGCCACGAAGCGTGAAGCGAGCCATTTTTAAAAAGTGCGGACCATGACCACAGTAGAAAAACAGCGTCTGTTCTTAGTCGAAGATGACCGTGATCTTGCATCCATGGTCTCTGATTTTCTAACGGCGAGCGGATTCGAGGTGATTGTCGAACATGATGGCAAATTAGCACTCAGTCGAATTCAATCAGAATCATTCGATGTGATCGTCTTGGATATTGGACTTCCGGGGATGGACGGAATCAGCATTTGTCGGAGCGTTCGATCTGACTATGAAGGGCCGATCCTGATGCTGACAGCTCGGGGTGATGAGATTGATGAAGTCGTCGCTTTGGAAGTGGGTGCTGACGATTACATGTCCAAGCCAGTACGTCCCCACGCCTTATTGGCGCGCCTTCGTGTTCACCTGCGTCGTTCCAATCAATCTGGAACCGATTCAGCCACAACCCGAATTACCATCGATGGACTTGTGATTGATACAACCAATCGCTCCGTATCCATTGACGGAGTTTCCATTGACCTCACGACTGCCGAGTTTGATCTGCTGTGGTTATTGGCCCAAAACGCTGGCAAGGTGATTCCACGCGATGAACTGTACCAGCAACTGCACGGCGTCAGATATGACGGCTTGGACCGCTCGATTGATCTCCGCGTTTCGCGTCTCCGCAAGAAGATCGGAGATGATCCCGTCCAGCCGCAACGCATCAAATCCGTTCGCAGTGTCGGCTATTTACTGGCTACCCAATCATGACACGACTGTTCTTTCGTTTTTATGTCGGTGTGGTCGTGATTCTCATCGTTGCGTGGCTGGTACAGGCCTACGTCGCAAACTTATCTTCGACCCAAAATGTCAACGTGGTCGAAGATGCACTCGGGGGAGGAGTCCGACTGGCACGTAACCAAGTAGAAAATTTTTGGCATGAAGATCTGGCTGCTTCAACTTCCAACTATGTTCAGGTTGCGAGTAATTTCGAATACCCGATGAATCTGCAATCCTTTGACGAGGCAACTTGGTTAAAGGATCCCTACCGACAACGCCTGATGGATGGTGATGTGGTACTGCTGAGGGACTACCTCGGAATAGCCCTGTTCCCGCAACCCAAGCCGGAAAAATCAATTGCTGATGAGCTAGGTTCAGCTGATCAAGTGGATTCTGTTGGGACTGGTGATTCACAACCACCAACTGAATCAGCGAGCCAGAGCGATACAGCGAAGCAGAGAGACACAGCGAAGCCGAGAGACACAGCGAAGCAGAGAGACACAGAGGGCCGAACACTTAGGAGTGCAGACCCGGAGTACTTTTTGCTGTTTGGTCCTCTGCCACAATTCGTTGGTCCAAGTCGCACTCAGGTCACACTAGGTTATGGGATCATTTTTTTGCTGGCCGCCCTTGCGATCGCAATCCTGCTGCGTCCGGTTGCCAAGCAATTCCGGGCGGTAGAACGGACAGCGACCTCCATTGCCGCTGGTGATCTCAATGCCCGCATACCGACCCAATCACGATCACAAGATCTGGCTTTGGTGACAGCGTTCAATGCAATGGCAGATCGCACCGAGTCCTTGGTGCGTTCACAGCGTGAATTACTGCAAGCAGTCTCACATGAACTACGCACTCCTCTGGCTAGAATTCGTTTTGCAACTGACCTTATCGAGACGGCAAAGGACGATAAAGAACGTCGCAATCGTCTCAATTCCATTGATGATGCTACCGAAAAACTCGACTCGCTCGTCGGCGAATTACTCACTTACGCCAGAATCGATTCCAATGCTTCGGAAATGACGCCGGAAACCGTCGATGTCTGGAATCTAATCGAGGAAGCGGTCGAATTCCATGCTCCCTTATACCCCAATGTCAATTACAGTCTGCCCGCTGAGCCAGAACGGTTGATCACACAGGCTCATTCAGACAGTTTGGCAAGAGCGATCGACAATCTGGTCAGCAATGCCGGACAATACGCTAAATCACGTGTCGTACTGTCGGCACAGATCATTGATCACTCTGTGGTGATCAAGATCGAGGATGACGGCAATGGAATTCCCGAAGATCAATGGCAAACCGTCTTTGAGCCATTCACGAGACTTAACCAAGGCGACAATCGAGGTGTAGGATTAGGCTTGGCGTTAGTCCAACGCATCACCTTGCAACACAAAGGCCAGGTTACCGTCAGCAAGAGCACTTTGGGTGGAGCCTGCCTGATGATTCAATTGCCTCACGACTTAGGGTCAACAGACGACTGAAAAACTGAACAAAACACGACATTCCCAGTGCCTCCTATCGAAAAGTCGCTCTCAGCAACGCGAGACCTGTTCGAGTCAACCTTAAGACACTGTTCTTGATACAGCTAGAAATCAATATTAATTACGAAGATGCCTCATGTTTCGAAGACTCACACTGCCAGAATGCTTCACAGTAGCGTTGCTTATTGTCGCCTGCCTGACCATGCATTCTCGTACGGCATTGGGCACTGAGCCAAGCACTGAACCGAAATCCGAATCCCACATTGGAAAACAGATTTCTCCGTTCACGCTGGACAACTGCTACGGCCGTGCTGTTTCCTTGGATAAATTTACTAACAAGAAAGCTATTGTTGTGGCCTTTCTTGGAACCGAATGCCCATTAGCCAAACTGTATGGCCCTCGGCTCGAAAAGCTTCAGCGAACCTTCGGCACTGATGACGTCGCAGTCATAGGAATCAATTCAAACAAACAGGACAGTTTGAGCGAAGTCTTAGCGTACAGTCATCGTCACAAGATCTCATTTCAGATGCTGAAAGACCTCCGCAACAAGGTCGCCGATGCCTTTGCTGCTGAGCGCACCCCCGAAGTATTTTTGCTCGACTCTACTTTCACTGTACGGTACCACGGCCGAATCGATGACCAGTACTATGTAGGCGGCTCGCGGGCACGCCCCGAAATTTCGGAATTGTCAGACGCGATCAAGCAGTTATTGGCAGGAGAGGAAATCACTGTTACTGAAACTCCTGTCGAGGGCTGTCACATTGGCCGCATTAAGAGCGTCCGGCCTTCAGGTTCAATCACGTTCACAAAACATATTGCACCAATTTTCAACAACCACTGCATGCGGTGCCATCGGGAAGGCGAAATCGCCCCATTCAATCTGACCCGTTACGAAGATGTGGTCGGCTGGGAAGACACCATCATGGAAGTCATCGAAGAAGAACGAATGCCACCTTGGTTCGCCAACCCAAAACATGGCGAATTTGCTAACGATCCAAGACTGAGCGCTGAACAAAAAGATCTCATCTTCACCTGGATCGAAAATGGCATGCCCCAAGGGAATTCAGCTGATTTGCCAACACCACCCGTGTTCACAGAAGGCTGGCAGATACCAGAACCCGATGAGGTCATCACCATGCCCGAGCCATTCCCTGTTCCAGCCGAGGGAACAGTCGATTACCGACACTTCGTAATTGATCCGGAATGGACAGAAGACAAATACATTGTTGCCACAGAAGCACGCCCCCAAAATCGCAGTGTCGTTCATCACATTTTGTTGCATGTAATTCCACCAGAAACCCCACGCAGAAACTACCTGAACACACGCGGCCCCATCCTTGCTGGTTACGCTCCCGGTGCGATTCCGCTCACCACGCCTGAAGGAGTTGCAATCAAAGTCAAGGCCGGCAGTAAATTACTGATCGAAATGCACTACACGCCAAATGGACACGCACAAAAAGATCAAAGCTCTGTTGGAATTTGCTATGCAAAAGACCCCTCCAAGATCAAACGTGAACTGAAGGGAGATGCTACAAGTTTTCCTCGTGGGGAACTGGTCATCATGCCTAATGATCCCGACAAGCAAGTGGTTCAGGATTCAAAAAAAACGAAGCGGAATGTTGCCTTAGTCAGCATGACTCCCCATATGCATTTAAGAGGAAAATCGTTTCGGTATGATCTGATCGATGCCAAAACCGGCCATGTCGTTGAAACGCTGCTGGATGTGCCAGCGTACGACTTCAACTGGCAATTGAAATACATTCTCAAAAAACCGAAAGTAATTCGACCGGGCCAATTCATTCGTTGCACTGCTGTATTCGACAACTCGGCGAATAACCTGGCAAATCCGAATCCCAGCGAACGTGTGATTTGGGGTCCACAGAGTGAAGATGAGATGATGATTGGCTTCATGGATTATATTCCGCTGTAGGCCAAAAAAAGGCAGCATGTAGTGGAGTCTCAATCGGTGTAACCGCCGGACCACTGACCGCTCATCGTGGCGTTTCCATCACTGCGTTTACAGTTACTGCATCTACCGCCCCAACGAATGCTACATGATCGTCAAAAATTCAAAACGTTTCATCAACTTCCTGAAGACAACGGCGATCGGCGGGCTGCTGTTTTTGTTGCCTCTAATAGTGTTGGGTGCATTAGTTGGTCAAATCGCCCCGATTGTTGTGTCAATCGCATCGGCACTCAACAAGCACATCCCCGTAAAAACACCGACCGGGATCGCTATTCTTGTCACACTTTCCATCGCTCTGATCCTGCTGCTCTGTTTCGCCGCCGGTATGTTTGCACGCTGGTCGCTTGGAAGGAAAATATCAACTGCGTTCGAGAAAAAGCTCGCGCTCTTCTTTCCACGCTACTCGATCCTCAAAGATCAGATGGCCGACACGATCGGGGGCAATGAAGCAAGGCCTCAAATGAAGCCCGTCCTTGTGGTGTTTGACGAATGCCAACGGATTGCCTTTGAAACAGAACGCGATGAAAAGCTGGGCTTGGCCACGATCTTTTTACCTGGTTCACCTGATCCATGGTCAGGCAAAGTGGTGATGATGAACCTTGATCGCGTCACCCGTCTGGATGCAGACTTTGGACATGCCGCCGCGACTTGCGAACAAGTGGGGCGAGGCTCGATTGTGATGGCAAGCCAACTGCCCAAGTCGTCTCCGAACGCCACTACCCCAGAGCCAAGCAGCAACCCAGAGTCAAGCAGTAACCCAGAGTCAGCCCAAAACTGACGGAGACAGTGCCGAGACCACGAATGACAAAGCATCACCCAGCACCTGCTCACAGGTCACTGATTGGGGGGATGGTAAACAGCCGCCTCTTGAAGCTGTAACTATCTGAGTTTTGCATTGCACGGGGCGAGTATCTCAGGGTTCTGGTATCTCAGGGATCTGGCAGGCTCAGAAAATGCTTGCATTTCCATTTCTGCGCTTCAGCGAACCATGGCAAGGTTCGTGTTTTGGAAATCCGCCAAACCCTCTACACTGTGCTTTCTGCTCAGTTTAAGAATTGCTCGCACCGGGAAGGACTCCAGGAAGATGTTTCGCTACTCGTTTCCAACGTTTCTGATCGCCATTTTCTTGACTTCAACCGCTACTCCGCGAGTTGCCCACGGCCAACAAATGGAAGCGGCCACGGTTCAAGCCGCCACGTCTGTGTTGAGTGAGGCGATGAGCACGCCGGGGAACAAGATTCCACAGGCGATGCTATCAGATGCTTACGGCGTTGCGATCATTCCCAACGTGATCAAGGGTGGCTTTATCGTGGGAGCGAGGTTTGGTCGCGGTCTATTATTTATTCGCGATGCCAACGGTATATGGCACGCTCCGGTCTTCATCACGCTGACTGGTGGTAACATTGGATGGCAGGTAGGGGTCCAGTCCTCCGACATCATTCTGGTGTTCAAAACGCTCAATAGCGTTCAGGGTATTCTGCAGGGAAAACTGACAATCGGTGCTGACGCCGCAGCGGCTGCTGGTCCAATTGGACGCCAGACCGCAGCAGCGACAGACGGTCAACTCAAAGCAGAAATTTATACTTATTCTCGCAGCCGAGGATTGTTTGCCGGCGTTTCCATTGATGGCTCGGTGGTTCGCACAGATCCGTTGGCCACCAGTTCGTATTACCACAGTGCCGGCCCCGGGACTCCTTTGGTCATCCCACCGCCTGCGTTGCAGTTAACTCAAACCATTGCTCGCTACGCTGGCACGGTTCCACAACCGGCTCCCACAGTAGTCGTGCCTGCGGCACCTGTGGGCGGCAATCCGAGCGTTCCATTTGGCACTCCTACTGCGGGCAATGTGCAGCCAGTCCCCGCGACTCCGGCGAGCACGGTCACAGTGATCACCCAAAACCCACCGATTATCCGTCAACAAGTTGGGTCTGAAGCGGATGTCCTGAGGACACAGCTAACGAAACTGGCGCCAGAGTTGTACGAGAAGTTGGATGATAACTGGAAGAATTACCTCGCACTGCCCTCATCCATTTTCTTGACGGGAGGGCATCCTTCCGAATCTGAGATCACGACGGTCGTGCAACACTTCGAAGCAGTCGCAACGAATCCGGCCTACAAGCAGCTTGCTTCCTATCCCGCATTTCAGTCGGTCTATGGTGTATTGCGTCACTACCAGCAAACCATCACCAGTGCATCATCGCCGTTGAATCTTCCCCCGCCGCCACCTCGTTAATTCATGACAGCAGGCTGCCCCTACGCAAAGGGGTGTCTTCGTACCTTTTCAGTGGGTCGGGCAATTTGTTTCAGACAATGGCTTACCCGAGATTCCCATGTGTCATCTGCGACCACAGGTGACCTGCGTTTCGGCTGGGGGTTACCATTAATCTCTGATTCGTCTCGCTGCCTCACTCAATTCCATTCATCATGTACACACCTGCAGCCACATCCTTAGCCACTGTGGGTTCGGTCGCTAGCGAACTGTGGCGTCATTTTATCGCAGTTATTCTGTATGTGAGCGTGATAGAAGCGCTCGACATTCGCTACGACTGGAAGGACAGTGCGTTTCCACTTCCTGTGATCGCAATCATGGGTACGGTCATCGGCTTGCTGCTGGCATTTCGAACCAACTCCTGCTACGGCCGATGGTGGGAAGCCCGCATTCTGTGGGGTGCGATCGTGAATGATTCCCGCACGTGGACACGCCAGCTATTGGAATTCACAGCATCAGCTGACACAAACCGACAAACGACATTAACACGCCTGTGTCATCGCCAGATCGCTTGGTGCTACTCGCTAAGCCGCACCCTGCGAGGTCAAGATGCGACACAAGACATCGGCAAACTGCTGACGGAGCAAGAAATTTGTGAGATCCGTGAAAAGCATGTGCCGAACCTGTTACTTTTGCGACAAGGCCAAGAACTTCGGGCACTGAAAGAACAAGGGTATCTGGAGACATTCGAGTTCATCGAACTTGAAAAAACTCTGCTCCGGCTGACCAATGCAATGGGCGGTTGCGAACGCATTCGCAATACAACTTTTCCCCGATCCTATACCCGAATTATAAATCTATTGATTTACCTATTTGTCATTTGCCTTCCCTTTGGCCTCGTCGACTTGCCATGGTTCGGGCTGGTTTCAACATCCATCAGCTTCGCATTTGCGTTCTTGATGATCGATCGGGTCTCGATTTTCCTGCAAGACCCGTTCAGCAATCGCCCTTCGGACACGCCCACTCAAAGCCTGTCGCGAACCATCGACATCAATATTCGTGAAATGCTTGGTGAAACCAATCTGCCAGAGAAGCGTAAGCCGGTGAACGGCATTTTGATGTAATGAAAATGCACTGGCAGAATTTCACTACGTCCTTCACTACGTCCTTCACTACGTCCTTCACTGGGTCTTTCACT
>Ga0315315_10004561_pt1 | contig 12758 bp, 9 predicted proteins | sample M140m3416metaG_FD_203699 | JGI IMG/M metagenome (GOLD analysis project Ga0315315, IMG submission 203699) | Ammonia-oxidizing marine archaeal communities from Monterey Bay, California, United States - M1 40m 3416 | ecosystem: Environmental > Aquatic > Marine > Intertidal zone | place: USA...
GCCGAGCGCGCGCCCACGTGCGTCACCGTCGGCGGCGGAGTCTTGCCCCACTTGAGCAGCGCCAGCCGCATGTCGGTGGCAAAGCCGCGGCTCAGCTCAGAGGTCTCGCGGCAAAAGGCGAACTGAACGTGCCGTGGCGGCGCGTCCATGCCCGCTGTGCGGTAGTTGATCCGCAACTTGCTGGCCTTGTGCTCGTGCACGCCGTACGAGTTCCAGCAGAGCGACGAGATGCCGTCGATCCGGATGGTCCACTGGCACGGAGTGCTGTGGGTGCCGTTGCTGCGCCAGGTGACGTACCGATGACCGGTGCCAGACTCTGAGATCTGCAGCGCGCCGGGGCCCATGTAGCTGACGCCCTCATGAAACTCGCCGACGCGGTGGCCGGCCCCCGCCTCCCCTATGAAGCTGCTGATGTACACCTCTCGGCCCTCGAACAGAATCCAGCTCGTGCGCTCGGCGGCGGGCGCGGCGGCGGCGGAGGCGGCGGCGGCGGGTGCGGCGGCGGCGGGCGCGGCGGCAGCGGGCGCGGCGGCAGCGGGCGCGGCGACGGGCACTGCCCGCTGCGCGCTGGCACACCACGCCTTCTTCTGCAGGCTGCTCAGGGCATTCCACCTTGAGAAGACCCACTGCCACCTCACTGGGAAGGGGGCGCTCACGAGAGAGGCGTGCCGCTTCTCGGTTTGGAAGAGGCTTACCATGTCCTGGCTGTTCGCAAACAGAACCATGGCGTGCTTGTACACTGGCGCGCTCGTGGCCAAGGCCGCGGCATCCGCCAGCAGTTGCCGGTTCGTCATCTTGTTCGCCACCTCAACGGCGGGCGCGGGCGCGGGCGCGGGCGCGGGCGCGGGCGCGGGCGCGTTGGCGGACTGCGTGCGCAGCGTGATGTGTGCCGGCATGGGCGCGAGCGCCGCCAGGAAGTCAATCGCCGACGTCTTGCTGCCCAGGTAGAAGATCGCAAACCTGGGGTCAAGGATGGCGCCCGCCACGGACCGCGGTCGATAGGTGACGGCAATCGGCTGCATCTGCCACTGGTCGGCCTCGGGCGCCCGCGTGATGTTCAAGATGCAGGAGCTCTCAATGATGACGCGATCGCGCGACGAGCTGCTGGGCCGCCACACCAGACACCACTGGCTGTTCTGGAGCGTGTGCCGGTAAACGGACAGCTTGCCGGCGCCCCGCTCCTTGTAGTGATCGGAGTTAGGGCCAATGTCGGTGCTCGCCTGCAGGATGCCGTCCCTGGTGCCCGGGCAATGCGCCCGGAACTCTGCGATCTTGTGCATGCGCGAGCCGTTGATGGTCGTGCTGTGCACCGGCAGCGGCGGCTGCAACGTCGCGGCGGCGCCGCCCGGATCGCCGGCGGCGGTGGCCGGTGCCACCGGCGGCGCGCCGGGGATGGGAAAGGGGTCGTGGGCGAGGTCCACCCGCGCGTGCCGGCGCAAGGCTTTGACGACCTGGTTGAGCGCCATGCGGCTCTGCGACGCCGCCGTCTTCACAACGCGCCCGCCCTGCTTGTACGGCTCCCGGGGGAAGAGCAGGAAGAAGCACACGAGGCCGCACTCGCAATCCCGTCCGACGATGCGCAACGCCTCCACCTCGCCGCCGTTGTCCTCGACGCGCCGCATCTCCACCAGGTTGTGCTCGCGCAGGCGCACCTGAATTGTTGACGGGGTCGCGGCCGAGGCGAAGCGGGCGCTGCAACAGCCGTCGTTCACGCCGTGGTCCCACTGCAGGTACACGCCGTCTGCGGCCTGGAGCAGGTACAGCCGGCCCTGGTAGCCGGACAGCACGCCAAGCCGCTTGCCCCCGCCTCTTGGGCAGACGTTGCTGCCCTGGTTGAACCCGTACGCGTTGTCGCTCTTGTGCGCGTGCCAGCTGCACAGCACCTGGTCCACCGGGGGCGCCGCTGCCGCAGCCCTCCCCCGCAACCGCGCCGGCACCGGCACGACCTGGCCGTGCGCGCCGTACACGGTCGTGTTCGGCCCCAGGACCGCCGAGAGCGCCTTGAGCATCTCCTTGCACGCCCCGTTGCTCTCAAAGCCGAACGTGATGTGCGAGTCGCGCGACGCGGCGGTGTCCGAGCGCACGCCGCGCGTCACGCCCCGAATGTTGAAGCGCATGCGCGGCAGCGGGTCGCCGGGGCGGGCGTTCTCCAGCCGCGTGACGTGCACGGTGAAGACGTCCGCGAGCTTGAAGACCTCCTCGTGGCTCTCGGCGTCAAAGCTGATCCAGCCGTCGCCCGTGACGGTCAGCCGGCCCGACACGGCGTCGTCGGTGCCCGCCACAAGCCGGAACTGGTTGAGGTCGGTGCTGTCGTGCCCGACGTTGCGAGGCGAGGCGACCACCGCGGTCCGGAACGTGATGGAGCCCGTCGCCTGGTCCTCCTGGCCCCCCTGGGCCTCCTGGTTCTCCTGCTCCCGGCGCTCCTCCTGCATCTCCCGTTCGGTCTGGAGCGCGTGCTCGACATCGTCCTGGTTCATCGCGCTACGCTTGTCAATCTCGCGAGTGCGGTGCCCGGGTGGTTGTCAGGTTAGGGGTGGGGCAACCGCGCGCGCGCTCGACAAGCACAAGTCACAAAGGGGCCGACCCAGGCGCCGCACTCGCGAGTTCGACAATCGACATGCTGTACTTGGTCACCGACCCGCGCTACACGCTGTTCGTCAAGCCCCAACCCCGCGAGCCCGCCCGGGAGGACCTGGTGCCGCCCGAGTGGGGCGACTTTGACCTGATCATGCGCGGCCCCCCGGACGCGTGCGAGGTCGTGGTGCCGGCGCTTAATTAATTAAGCTTCTACAAAAAAGTAGTAGACAACTTTGTTGACCACTTGGCCCGCCGGCGAGGAGAGTGCTGAGGCGGAAAAAAAATGGTCATTAATAATCCGGGTAATTAATTACCATTCGTTTTGGAGCGCGCACCGGAAGGCCTCCAGCTCGTCCGTCGCGCGCTGGCGCTCACGCACCGCCTCGGCGTGCGTCACCTGGTACGAGTGGAGCGCTGTCGTGTACCGCTGCAGGTCGGCGGCGGCCGCGGCCTCGTACGGCGCCCTCTGCTCCTCGCTGAGCCGCGCAAACGCGTTGGTGAGGAGCTGTTGGACCGCCTCCACCGGTGCGTCGGGGTTGTTTCGGGCGAACTCGGGAATGTGCCGATCCTTGAAGCACATCAGCGGCGTCTTGGCCGACTTGGGCAGCCGCAGCGTGGCCAGCCTGGTCTCGGCGGCCCGAGCCACCGCCTCCGCCTCGTTGACCAGGCCCGCAAGCCGTTCAATGTTTGCGCGGCGCACGCCCTTCGGGAGTTGCTCCTCCCACGCGTCGTGCAGCGCCTTGCTCGCCGCGCACAGGCGCAGGTGCGACGCGCCCGAGAGCGCGGCGCCCTCGGCCGCCTCGTCGATGGCCGCCTGCAGCTCAAAGAGGAGCTGCTTGAACTCCGTCGCGGCCATGGTCGGTCGGCACGCGCGTGTCAACCTCGCGAGCGCGGGAACCAGGGCGGCCTTGTCGACCGCCCGAAAAAAATGGTAATTAATTACCGGATTATTAATGACCATTTTTTTTCCCTCGCGGCACTCTCCTCGCCGGCGGGCCAAGTGGTCAACAAAGTTGTCTACTACTTTTTTCTAGAAGCTTAATTAATTATCGTCGGACCGACTCACCCACCGGGCGCGATCTGCAGGCTCGGGTGAAAACTAAACGAGCGCAGGTCGGTGACCAGGTCCTTGGTCGTGTTGGCCACGTGCTCCAGCTGCGGCCCGGCGACGCTCGCCGTCTGTCGCGCGAACGCGGTCACGTCCAGCACGTTCTGCGTGGCGAGGCGCGCGTTGTTCGCGCCCTCGACCGCCATGTCCATGAGCGTGGTCACCTTGGCGCTGGTGTCGGAGCCGTCGACCGCGTCGAAGACGTCGCTGACCTTGACGCACAGCATCGCGAGGAGCACGACGATTGAGCCGATGAACAGCAGGGACAGCACGAGCGCCGCCCACTGCGCGTACCGGAAGCGCCGCTGCGCGTCCGACTCGAGGTAGCCGCGCGCCTTGAGCGCGATCGCGCGCTCCACGTCGTAGTCGATGGCCGCCCGCATCACGCTCTGCTGCTCGCTTGCGCGCCTGGTGGCGGCGGTGAGCGGCTCCTGGTCGGCCGGCGGGAACTTGCCGTGGAGCTCCTGCAGCCGCACCGGCGAGAATGTCAGTGGCCGCTCGTGTCGATAGGTCATCGCGCGCTCGCGCCCCACTTAACGCTTGTCGACGCCAACCAAATGTCGATTCGCTAGAGGTGCGGGGCCGTCGCGCCGCGCCCCTAATAGCGAGCGGCGGCGCGATGTCGCACGTGCCGCTGCTCGCCCGGCAGACCGTGCCCAAGCTGCAGTCGCCGCGCCGGGGGCCGCAGGTGCTGCTGGCGTGCCTGGTGACGACGGTGGTGGTGCTGCTGCTGCCGCGCAGCGCGTACGACGCGCTCGCCTGGAACTCGACACGCGCGCCCGAGGAGCCGCCGCCGCCGGAGTTGGCGCGCGTCGTCGGCGCGGCGGAGCGGCACCAGTTTGTCACGCAAGAGACGCTCGACGACTTGTTGGCCACGGTCGGGTACTTGGCAAAGGAGAAGCTCGGGCCGCGCTAACAAATTGTCAAGGACTTTGCAACTTGTGGAATATGGCCGGCCGAGCGCAAACCACACCCACCCCGATACGCGATGTCGGCGAATGTTGAGGAGGAGTTTGCCAACCGGGTGGTGGGCAAGCTCAAGTCGTACCCGGCGTGGAAGCCCAGCCTGACGACGAAGAAGCGCGTGCCGCAGTACGAGGACGACGGCGAGACGTACAAGCGCGACGAGAACGACAAGATCGAGTACAAGCTGCAGCGCGTGCCCGTCCCCGCTGAGCAGCGCTCCGTGACGAACCACAAGCACATGAGCGCGCACGTCCAGAAGAACTACGGCGTGCTGTGGAACACGGCGGACAAGTGCGCGCTCTTCCGCCGCGGGGTTGGCGAGCGCAAGGACGAGGACGGCAACGTGCTGGCGCCTCCGGTCAACAAGAACGGCGAGGAGATCCTGACGCGCGCCAACCGCGCGCTCTCGGGGCACACGCTCAAGACGCTCGTGTCCGGCGCCGCCGCCGCGGTCAACGCGCAGCTCGCCGCCGACGCGGTGACGCTGCGCCTCAGCGACGCGCCCAACCTCGCGGAGGACGCCAAGTACCCGATCCAGCCCGTCGTGACCGTGGGCGCCGCGATGGCCATCGAGTCGGCGTGGATCGCCTTCAACCAGGAGATGTTCAGCGCGGCGGTCGAGATTCAGGAGGCCCACTACAAGAAGCACTCCAAGGTGACGCCCAAGTGCGCGCAGGCGGCGGCGGAGATTGCGTGCCGCCACCTGGCGGGGGCCACGTCCTTCGTGCCCAACGCGGTGAGCTTCCGCGGCAAGGCCTTCAAGAAGCGCACCAAGGCCAAGGAGGAGGGCGACGGCGCGGCCAAGAAGCCGCCCAAGGGCTACGCCAAGAAGACGGGCGCCAAGTGATCGGCGCGCGGGAGGGGTGTTTGTGCACCGTTGGTTAGCATGGCCGTTGTGTAATTCGTGCGTGACTAAAATCCTAGCAACGACAACTGCGCGTCCGTGGCCAGCGTGTCGCTGGCCAGGCGGCTCTTTGAAAACCCGAGCGCGCAGAGGTCGGCGGCGCGGAGGCCCGTCTCAAAGAGCGTCTCGGGGGGCACGCGGCGCAGGTGGCGGTACTGCGCGAGCACCTCGCGGGCCGCGCCCGGCCGCTCGGCGCAGACGAGCAGCAGCAGCCCCAGGTTGATGCCGAGCTTCTCGACCGAGGGCGAGCCCGCGAGGACCACGGCGTCGTTGCTCGTGGCCAGGAACTCGTCGAGCAGCGCGGGCGCGCCGTACGCCGCGAGGGCGTCGTCGCACCACGCGTCGTCCAGCAGGTGCAGCGAGGTGAAGCCGAGGCCGGCCAGGTGGCCGGCCGTGGCGGTGCCGTGCGCCTTGAGCTGCAGCGGCGTCACGCCGGCCGCGCGCAGCAGCGTGGGCGAGATCTGGTGCTCCACGAGGAAGGCGTGGTTGAGGTCGTCGTCCGCCATCGCCACGAGCGCCTCGGCCGTGACCGAGGCCTCCAGGACGAGCGCGACGCGCTGGCGCAGCGTGTACGCGGTGGAGGGCATCGGGCCGCAGCGCCGCGCGGGTCGACAATGCTTGTCGACCCGCGCGGCGCGTGTCGACGCCATAGCGACCCGCCGGCGCGCTTTGCAACTTGCGGGCCTGACAAGGGCGCTACGGCGGCGCCAACAGCATGCAGGCGACGCCGCAGGAGTACTACCAGCACCTGTACCCGTACCAGAAGCTCGTGGAGCTGCTCACGTGCAACGGCGACGAGCTGGCCAACATCGAGTTCGCGCTGGAGGGCGACGTGTACAAGCGGTACCTGTCGGTCAGGTCGGCCGCGGAGCTCAGGGCCGCGGTGGCCAACTTCCCCGGGATTGCCACCGTCCACTTTGGCGCCGTCTACTCCTACAAGCCGTCCAGCAACCCGCGCCTCAGCGTGCCGGTGCGCCGCGTGCTGTCCTTTGACATCGACCTGACCGACAAGGCCTGGCTGGAGCTCGGCCAGAGCGGGGTGACGGCCGCGCGGTGCGACAAGGCGTGGCCCGTGTGCGCCGCGTCGGTCGAGATCCTCAAGCGCCTGCTCAAGGAGGCCTTTGGGTACACGCGGATCCTGGTGGTGTACTCGGGCCGGCGCGGCGCGCATGTGCACGTGCTTGACCAGGCGGCCATGAACCTGTGCTCCGAGGCGCGCGCGGCCATCGTGGCGTACATCAACGGCAACGCGAGCAAGGACGATCTCCGCTGCGCCTCGGGCGTGCGGCAGGTCATGGTCATGCACGGCATGCGCAAGGACGTGTACCGCTGGTTCCGGCGCGCGTTCGTCATCGGGATGGGCCTCTTTGACGGCTGCGCCGCGCGCGAGGAGTTCGTCCGGCGGCTCGCGCTCGACAAGTACGAGTCGCTGACGCGCGCCGTGGAGCTGCTGAAGGACGACGTGTCGCGCCTGGACACGGGCAAGGAGGTGTGGGAGTGCATCCGAAAGAAGCTGGTGGACATGAGCGCCGTGGAGCCGTGGGTGATCGAGCAGCTGGACTGCACGGTGCTCGCGTACGTGTGGCCGGCGCTGGACGAGAACGTCACGCGCGACATTGCCCACCTGACCAAGGTGCCCTTTGCGTGCCACGCCAAGAGCGGCCGCGTGGCCTGCGCGGTTGACGCCGACGCCGTTTGGGAGTTCGTGCCCGGGCTCCAGGCGCCCCAGACGCTGGCCTGGGACCAGCACGCGATGGACGCTGCGCTGGCGCACTTTCACGACGGGACGGCGCCCGGCGAGGAGACGGGGGCGGTGGAGGAGGCGGTGGAGGAGGTGGTGGCGGACGTGGAAGACCTGGTCGCGAACGCGCGCCCGCAGCCGCGCCCGGGCAACCAGCCGCGCAAGTTGCGATGGAAGCGTAAGCAATCACCCCTCGTACCACTCAACTACGACTAGGACAGGAACAAACTAGGCGCGTTAGAGTTTGGGTAGCCGCAGTCGGTGTCGTCGGTCTCGGGGGAGAGGTAAATGGTGCTCTTGCACGGCTGCTCCGACGCCACCGGCCGGCGCAGCCATTCCACGAGGCGCACAATGCCCGCCAGCGCGATGCAGGCCGGGTACACGTAGAAGCCCGCGCCGATGAAGAAGGACGCTAGCCCCAGCAGGATCTCGGCGATCGACCAGAACCCGTGCGCCCAGAAGGGCGAGAAGGGGCCCAGCCCGTCGTCCCACGCGCACACGAAGCGCCAATGGTAGTTGCGCCACAGGCTCTCGGGGATCTCGCGCGCCCACATCCACGGCAGCGCGACGCACAGCAGCAGCAGCCACTTGATCCCGAACCAGAAGCCGAAGATGGCGAAGCCGGTGTCGTCGGCGGGCACGCCGCGCTGGGCGATCAGGAAGTGCGCAAAGGTCTCCAGGATGTCGGTCGCGATCGCCCAGGTCGCGAGGGCGTAGAGCATCAGCCGGGGCGACTCGACCCAGCAGACGGCCTTGAGCTCGGCCCACCGCACGCCCGGCCGCGCGCGCGCGAGCAGGCGCGGGTTGGACGGCCCCGTGGGCGCGTAGAAGACGAGCCAACCCTCCCACCACCACCAGAAGATGAGCGCCATCAGCAGCGGCACGCAGAGGACGATCAGCACGAACGTCCACGCGGCGTCGTTCCACGTGGGCCCGTGGTTGCGCAGCACGTAGACCGGGAAGCTCAGCAACTCAAGCGGCGTGAAGCGCTCGCACTCAAGGCCCTCGCAGCCCACCACGGCGCCCCACACGACCTCCTCGGTGGCGTTGGCGTGCACGACGAGGCGCACGCTCACGTGGTGGCTTGAGCAGTTGGCGAGCTGCGCGGGCGTCACCTGCCGGGCCGCGCCCTTGGGCAGCAGCTCGTAGTAGGCGTGCTGCGTGAACGGCTCAAACTTGGGCAGCGGGTAGTGCGTGGGCAGGTCGCGCGGCAGCGAGAGCGGCTCGTCCCAATGGAAGGGCATTGACGACGCGCAGCCGCCGCACCCGGCGTACACGGAGAACGTGCTGGGGTCGTAGGCCTTCTTGAACACGACGTTGAAGTCGAGGGGCTCGCCTCTCAGGTCGTGCACGTCGTACTCTACGCCGCCGCTGCCCTTGAGGTAGGCCACCTGCGAGGTCTCCGGGCCGTGCGGCGGGTGGCAGCAGTTGTGGTCGCAGCCGCCGTACTGCGGCACGTGGCCCACGAACACGGCGAAAAACGCAATCATTCCCACCGCGTTACCTCAAGGGGGGTGGCGCGGCTTTACGTAAAACGCCCGTGTGATACACGCGCCACGCTACGCACACCTACCACGCCGGGTTAGCCTTTCCCGGGTTGTACCGCCGCCACGTCTCGTACACCTCCCTCGCCGCCGCCTGCTGGGCGGGGGGAACCGCAATGGTCGTCTTCAGCTTCGCCTGGCGGTCGTCCAGCGTCTTCTGGGCCGCGTCCACCGCGCGCTGGGCGAGCGCCGGGTTCGCGTTGCGCTGCTGGGCCTGGGCGAGCTCCGCGTTCGCCTGCGCCAGGTCAGCTTGCGCGGCGGCCACCATCTGGGCGTGGAAGCCGCGCCCGTTGTACAGCAGGCTCTCGCTGGGGTCAACGTCAAAGACGTCAATGTCCATAGCGATCTTGAGCATCTCAAAGTACTTGCGGATGACCGCGACGCGGACGTGGGTGTTGCCGCGCCACTTGTCCACCTGCTCAAGCAGCGGATCCTTGTTGTGCTTGATCAACGTCTTGCAGTCGGGCGCGCACATGAGCCGGTAGAACAGGCTGTGGCGCTTGGCCGAGGTCTTGTCCGCGTGCACCTCGTCGGGCGCCTTCGGGTCCATCACGGTGCCCGGCACCGTGATGTTCTTGTGCCACCAGCAGACAAAGTCGACGATGGGGTTGAGCGCGCCGTCGTCCGTCCGTCGCACCGGGAAGCAGCGGAGCATGGTAAGGTGCATGTTGTTGTGCGTCCAGTTGTTGTCCGGCTCGGCCGATTGCGCCTTTGACTTGTCCCTCTGGCTCCTGAGCATCTTGCCTTGGGCCTGGCGAAAGTACTTGCGGATAAGCTGGTCCATCAGCACGACCTTGCCTTTTCCCCAATCCTCCTGGACGGCGATGAGCGGGTCCGCTTCAAAGGCCAGGTTGTAGTCGACAACCTGGCCCTGCCTCCCCGTCTCTTGCCACTTGGGAACGTCCTTGGTGCCGTCGGACATTGAGATCTCGCCCTTGAGCATGCGTATCCGCTTGGCCGCCTTCCAGAAGCCCAGCTCGCCCACTTTGGGGATGGCCCAGGGCAAGCAGGGGTTGCAGTGGTTTTGCGTCCACAGCGGCTTCACCTGGCCGTCGCGCTGGCTGCCATCAAACTCCGCCTGGATCCACTTCTTGTCCTCCACTTCCTGCGCCGCGGTGGTCTGCGAGGCGTCGGTGCCGACGTCCTCAAGCGCGTGCCACGAGATCACCACCAAACCAGGGACGTTGCTGCACGACCTGGCCTCGCCCGTGCCCGCTCCCGCGCCCGCGCCGTTGGCGCTGTCGTCGGCCGCGTCGCCGCCGCGGCTCCGCCGCGGCGGCGCGTCCGACTCGCGCTCAAACAGCATCCGAAACTCCTCCTCGTCGTCCGCCTCCATCTCCGCTGTAAGCTGCTCCCACGTGCTGCGCGTGAACCTGTGCCAGCTCTCCTCGTCCTGCTGGTGCGCATTTCGCCACGCGTCCTTCGCCTTGATGTTTGACTGCCTGATCGTGCGCAGAACGTGCCGGCGCGCCTCGTTCATGAAGTCCAGGTACTCGTCGATCATCGCGTCTTCCGTGACGCCGTGCATCCTCGCCAGCTCCGCCAGCTGCTCCTTGTCGTCCTCGCACGGCTCGGTGAGGAGCGGCGCGCGCGCCACGTCGGCGTAGGCCGCCTCCGCAACGCGCTTCGCCTCTTTGATGCCCGCCTGCTGCGCGATGTCCTGGGCGCGGGCGAGGAAGGCGTCGGGGTCGTCGTTGTCCAGCGCTTCCACAAGAAGCTCGTGGCGGTGCGCCTCCGCGGCCTGGCGCGGCGCCGGTCCATCGCCGGGGAGTTCGGTCATAGGCCGCGTCCTGAGCGCGCAGTCAATCTTCCGGCGCAGGACGCCCATCGCCTCCCGCTCGCTGGGCGCGAGCTCCCGCGCCATGTGCTTGTACGAGGGCAGCGGCCTGGACAGGTGCCTGCGCGCCATGAACTTGCTGGCCTCGGCGTCGCGCACCTTGGCCTTCTCGGCGTCCGTCCAGTCCGGGGTCCCCTGCTTCTTGGCGACGACGCGCTCGTGGGCCTTAAGCCGCCTGTCGTACTGCGCGTCAACCTCCTCCCGGTACCGGGAGGGCACGTCGCTGTAGGCGTAGACCTTCAGGGCCTTGGTGTCGGGCACGACCAGCCGCGAGGATCGGTGCCGGGAGGAGCCGTAATCCAGGTAAAGCGCGCCGCCGCCCTCGGCGGCGCGCTGGCCGCGGGCGACGTCTTCTGGCGCGTTCGCGAGATTGCCGTCGTCGGCGCAGTCGTTGGCGTCGACGCGGAAGCGCGGGTCCTGGCCGTATTCGGGGTCGTCTTCGTCGTCGGCGAGGCCGAGGTCCGAATCGGCGCCGTCCACGTCGGAGGCGCGCGCGCCGGCCTCGCCGCCCGAGCCGTCCTCGTCGGCCGAGTCGTCGTCGTCGTCGTCGTCGCCGTCGCCGACGTCCACAAACACCCGCGCCTGCCCCGACTGCTGCTGCGGCGGGTCGGAGTCGGTGTCCATGTAGTCAAGCTCCGAGTCGGCGTCGTCGACGTCGGCGCTCGTGAGCGCCACGGGTCGCTTCGGCGCGCGCGCGGCCGCGATCCTGGCCTCCAGGGCGCTTGTCGACCGGCGCATCGCTTGACAACAAAACGCTTGTCAATCTCACGAGTGCGGGAGGCGGCGGCGCGTGCCGACACGCAACGCCCTCCCCACACCCAAACCGGACAGGCTACGGACTTATCCCCGACACGCGTACCAACGGCCGTCTCACCCGCACGCAGAGGGGAACCCCCACGCGGCGCAGTTCTTGAACTCGCGCCGGTGCCAGTACGCGCACGTCCACAGCGCGCGCAGCACCTGCGCGTCGCAATACCTGGAGGCGTTTTCCTTGGCCTTCTGCATGCGCGGCACGTCCTTGAGCGACTTGGCGTACGCCTTGATCATCGTCACAACGGCGCTGTACGCCTCGCGCACGTCCTCGGGGCGCTCGCCAAAGATGCACTCCATGGCCTCCAGCGTCTCCGAGTCGCCGCGCACCAGGTCGCGCACGACGGGCAGGGCGAGGTCGGCGCGCATGCCCTTGACCTCTACAAAGTCGCAGCCGCAGCACGCGATGGCGCTGGCGAGGAGCGCGAGAGCGGCGGGCTGCTGCGCCCGCGTCTGCGCGTCCAGGCTCTTCGTGCCGTAAAAGTAGGTCAGCACGAGCTCGTGCAGCACCTGCGTGTCGCAGCACAGGTAGTGCGCTTCGGTGATGAAGTCGTCGCCCTTGCGCTTGCGCGCGCGCTCCTTAAGGCACAGGATCGTCAGCTCGTCGCGGTCCTCCTTGGCAACGCGCCGCTCGCGCCGGTTCTGCTGCAGCAGCTCGATCGCGAACGAGTCCGTGTCAATCGTCACCACCAGGTTGAGCGCCACGCCCGCCACGGGCGTGGCTGGGCTGAGCGCGGCGTCGTGCACGCGCTGCGTCACGTCGGTGAGCTTGAGGTCGCCCTCGCCGATGGGCGTGGGGCGGTACAGCAACGGCTGCCAAAACGCGTCGTCGCTCGAGAGGACGCTCGGGTCGCGCGACACGCCGAGGCCGCGGTCGGCGCCGCGCCGGTCAACGCCGTCAAAGGTGAGCGACCACGCGCCGTCGCCCGTCATGTGCGCGCGGAAGTGCTGCAGCAGCGCGACACACACCGCGTCAAAGAAGCGCGGGCGCGCCTTGCGGTGCTCCATCAGGAGCTTGACGTTGCACCCCTCGGTGCGCAGGTCGTTGGTGCTGAAGTTGTCGTCGGTGATCGTGGCGACCAGGTCCTCGGAGCACAGCGGCACGCGCGCCTGCCGCTGCTCGTCGCGCCGGCGCTGCTCGTCGCGCTTGGCCGTGGTCATGGCCTCGGGCTCGTCAAAGACCACCACGACGTGCGCCGCCGCCTGGACCGCGTCGTTGAGCTGGTTGGTCAGGATCGTCACGTATCCGCGGAAGGAGTCCACCGACGCGG
>Ga0315315_10004566_pt1 | contig 12754 bp, 13 predicted proteins | sample M140m3416metaG_FD_203699 | JGI IMG/M metagenome (GOLD analysis project Ga0315315, IMG submission 203699) | Ammonia-oxidizing marine archaeal communities from Monterey Bay, California, United States - M1 40m 3416 | ecosystem: Environmental > Aquatic > Marine > Intertidal zone | place: USA...
TGGCGCCAGGGCTAAGAGGTTGGGTACCGCGTTAAAGCGACCTACCTGCGAGTTCTTTCATGATTTCGTTCGTTCCTCCATAAATACGTTGGACGCGGGCATCAGTCCACATTTCGCCTACGGCGTACTCCATCATGAAACCATATCCGCCATGCAGTTGCAGACATTCGTCGAGGACTTCTCCTTGAGTGTCGGTTAACCAGTATTTCTGCATCGCCGCTTGTTCGACCGAAAGCTCACCTTTTAGATGTGCCATTATGCAGCTGTCCAAATACGCGCGGGCCACTTGGGTTTTCGTGGCACACTCTACCAATTTAAATTTGGTATTTTGGAATTCCATGATGGATTTGCCAAATGCTTTCCGCTCTTTACAGTATTCGATTGTAGTGGCAACAGCGCCCTCCATGGCGCCGACGGCACCGCAGCCAATGATTAAGCGTTCTTGAGGCAATTGTTGCATCATTTGGTAAAAGCCACGACCCTCGTCTCCGCCCAGCACGTTTTCGGGTGGGATTTCGACATTATCGAAAAACAGTTCTGACGTGTCTGCTGCCTTCATCCCGATTTTGTCTAGGTTGCGGCCGCGGGTGAAGCCCTCGGCCCCGTCAGTTTCCAAAATCATTAAGGAGGTTCCCCGTGAGCCTTGGGATGGGTCCGTCTTAGCAGCTACAAGGATGAGGTTTGCGTGCTGGCCATTGGTAATGAAGGTTTTGGAGCCAGTCATCTTGTAATTATTGCCATCTTTGATAGCGCGAGTTTTGATCGATTGCACATCTGACCCGCCTGAGGGTTCTGTCATCGCTAATGCTCCGACGAGTTCGCCTGAAACCATTTTTGGCAGGAGGCGTCTTTTCTGCTCTTCCGTGCCGCAATGCAGAATATAGTGGGCAACGATTCCTGAGTGGATGCCATGGCCCCAGCTTGCGAGATTCAGACGGGAGCCCGCCATTAGGATCACTGCTTCATGACCGAAATCACCACCTGCACCGCCGTATTCTTCTGGCATAGAAGGGCAGAGGAGGCCGAGTTCGCCAGCTTGCTGCCAAGTGTCGCGGTCCATTTCACCTTGCTTGCGCCATTTTTCAAAGTGAGGGGCCCATTCAGTTCTGATGAATTGGGTTGTCATCTCTTCGAGCATTTGGTGCTCGTCTGTCATCCAAGCAGATTTTAGATCATGCAAGTTCATGGTGTGGCTCCCTAAAAATATTAATTGGATTGGCTGGTAGGCCGTCCCAAAGGTGTGTGTGTTGGCGCTCTTAGAATGCCTCTGCGTCCAGACCCATAACCGTATCTGCGCCGGATTGTATGCGCGCTAGATGCATGCCTGTGGCGGGAAGTTGACGCGCCATGTAATATTGGCCCGTAATCAGTTTGTTTTTATAAAATTCGGGATCGTCTGAATTGCTATCAAGGGCTTCCGTAGCAACTTTTGCCATGCGAGCCCACATCAAACCAAGACAAACGTGACCGAAGAGGTGCATATAATCGGACGAGCCAGACAGCGCATGATTCGGGTTTTTCGTCCCGTTTTGCATGAAATACATGGATGCGGCTTGTAGATCTTTTGACGCCTGTTTCAGCGGATTAATAAAGTCCGAAAGCCTCTCATTGTCTTTGTTTTCTCCAATAAAAGACTTTACCATTTCAAAGAAAGCCATAACGTGCTTGCCGCCATCTTGAGCCAGCTTGCGCCCCACAAGGTCGAGTGCTTGCACCCCGTTTGTGCCTTCGTAGATCATCGCAATCCTTGCGTCGCGGGTGAATTGGGACATTCCCCATTCTTCTATATAGCCGTGGCCACCGTAGAGCTGCTGAGCCTGGACAGTCATGTCGTAGCCTTTGTCAGTCAGGAAACCTTTGATCACAGGCGTGAGCAGAGAAATCAGGCCGTCAGCATCTTTATCTTTTAGCCCGTGGGCTTGGTCGAGCATCATTGCACCCCAGTAAACGAAAGCGCGAGCACCTTCGACAAAGGACTTTTGGTCCATAAGAGAGCGGCGCACATCTGGGTGCGCGATGATTGGATCGGCAGGGCCTTCGGGGTTTTCTGTGCCTGTGACTGCACGCCCTTGCAGACGATCCTTTGCGTAGACGACAGCGTTTTGGTAAGCGACTTCCGCTTGGGCCAGGCCTTGCAGGCCAACGCCTAGACGGGCGTGGTTCATCATGGTGAACATGGCGCGCATTCCTTTATGTTCATCACCCAGCAGATAACCCGTTGCTTCATCGTAGTTCATTACACAAGTAGAGTTACCATGGATGCCCATTTTTTTCTCAATGGCACTACATGAGACGGCGTTTCGCATGCCCTCGGAGCCATCTTCGTTTATGAGAAATTTTGGAACGATAAAAAGGGAGACGCCTTTTATCCCTTCTGGTCCATCTTTGATTTTTGCTAACACCAAGTGGATGATGTTATCGGACATGTCGTGTTCGCCTGCAGAAATAAAGATTTTTTGACCAGAGATTTTGAAAGAACCATCCACCGCTGGGTTGGCTTTTGTGCGCATCATGCCCAGATCTGTGCCGCAGTGGGGTTCTGTTAGGTTCATGGTGCCTGTCCACTTGCAGGATGCTAAGTTTGGAAGAAAGGTCTGTTTCTGCTCTTGTGAGCCATGCGCCAAGATCGACGCATAAGCGCCATTAGTCAGGCCACCGTACATTGCAAAAGCTTGGTTCGCTGCAGAGGTCATTTCGCCGATAGTTGTGCCCATCAGGTAGGGCATTCCTTGGCCTCCAAACTCCTCTTCGCAGGAGATCCCTGTCCATCCGTCTTTGCGAAATTGGTGAAAAGCGGCCTTAAAGCCCGTAGGCGTGCGTACGACGCCGTTTTCAAGCGTGCAACCTTCTTTGTCTCCAACGCCGTTAAGAGGCGCTATCACGTCTTGATGAATCTTTGCGGATTCTTCGAGAACAGCAGATGTGAAAGCTGGTGTGAGTTCATTGTAGCCTGGAACATCAGATTTTTCGACACTGAGCAGATCGTGCAGTACGAAGGCCATGTCTTTGGTAGGGGCGGCGTATGTTGGCATCGGAAGGCTCCTTGAGTCTGGTTTGGCTGGGGTTGACGGCTATTCAGCAGCGTCTTTAGTGGTAAGATCGGCGATGAAGTTAGCCCCCCATTTTAGTTGTTGTTCAAACTCTGCGATGGTGATGTCTAGTTCTGCGCGTTGCTGTTTCATTGCCGATAAACGCTCCAAAGCGAGATCATATGTTTTTGTCATTTGGGTATGCTGCTGGTCATCGAGGTAATAGAGATCCAAAAGTTGTCGAATTTCTTCGAGTGAAAAGCCAAAGCGTTTGCCTTGTAGGATTAACTTCAGTCTGGCTTTGGAACGTTTATCGTATAGGCGTTTTTGGCCATCACGCTTTGGGGAAATCAATTCTTTAGCTTCATAAAATCGTAGAGTGCGCGGTGTTACATCAAATTCTCCACACATTTCACCGATGGTCTTATGATCTTCGCTCATAATAGGCCCTGCTAGTCTACGTTTTCAACCTAACGCTTACGTTAACGTAAGCAAGAGTGTTTACAAGGTGGTCACCATGCCTTTGGGGCAAAGAGACGCCACGTCATCATAAAAGTATTAAGTAAAAGTTTTAAATTTTTGCATTTATTAGACGCGTCCGGGTTCGATCCCGCATTTCGCGCAAATCAACCAGAGTTTTGCTGAGTTCTTTGTGTTGTGATTCGAGTGCGACTAGTTGGCGCTCGGCCATTTCGAGAAGAGTTGTCAGCTGTGGTGTGTTGTCCTCTTTATCATACATCTCTAACCATTGGCGGATTTCTTCCAACGAGAAACCCCATCGTTTGCCACGTAAGATTAGATCCATGCGAACAAACTCTGTTGGGCCATAATATCGTGTTCGGCCTTCCTTTTCGGGAAACAGCAGTTCGATATATTCATAGTAGCGCAGGGTTCGCGTAGTGACGTCGAATTTGGCGCACATTTCTTTAAGTGTTAGGCGGTCGCCGGGCATTCCAGGGCTTCCATTTTAAATATTGGGTTGGGGGAAGATTTTATCAAACTTTTCATTGGTTGCAATATGAAACAGTGTTTCGCATAGCAACACTGCATGGATAGATATTTGTTTAGGGTTGTACCTTGGAGGCAATCATCCCTATTAATTGAATGCTAGACAATAGGCATGTTTTGAAATGACTAAAATATCGCGAGAGCAGCGGGAAAAAATTGCGAAACAGTTTGCAAAAGCGCTGCCGTTTTGTGCGTCGCTCAACATCAAGCTAGAAAGCATGGATGTGTCAAAGGCCGTGATGTCGATGCCTTATGATAAATGTATCATTGGCGATCCTGAGACCGGAATTGTACATGGAGGCGCAGTCTCGGCGTTAATGGACACCTGTTGTGGGTTGGCGGTGTCCCTGCATCCTGAAAGTGGCAAGCCTACAGCAACGATTGATTTGCGGATTGATTACATGCGATCTGCAACTGTAGGTGAACAAATTGTTGCGGAGGCAGAAGTTTATCGCGCAACGCGTTCGGTGGCTTTCGTGCGCGCTTTTGCCCATGATGGTAACCGTGACAATCCCTTGGCCAGCGCGACGGCTGCATTTACGTTTTCTCGGTTGAGAGAGGTTTATTAGTGAAGCGTACAGAAAATTTGCAAATGCTAAAAGAGCGGCGTGATGGTGCCCTGAAGGCACTAGTGGAAAGTATTCCGTACATTAAATTCATGAATGTTAGCTTTGATAGACGTGGTGATGAATTGACTGCAGTGATGGCGTTTGATCCTAAGATTATCGGCAACCCCGTTTTGCCTGCAATCCATGGTGGAGCGACAGCGTCGTTTCTGGAAATGGCGTGCTTAATTGAACTAGCGTGGCAGCGCGTTTGGGGTGCGTTGGAAGAAGGCGGTGCAGATATAGCGGCTGTACAAGTGGCGGGATATTTGCGACTGCCTAAGACGATTGATTTTACTGTTGATTACCTGCGGTCGGGACTGTCCCGTGACTGCTATGCGCGGGCCCGGGTGAACCGATCTGGGCGTCGGTATGCGTCTGTGCACGTTGAAGCATGGCAAGACAACCGTAGTAAATTATATGCTCAGGCGACAGGACATTTTTTGATGCCGCAGTTGACAATTGATGGTTAGCGCTGCTGCGCCAAGAGATGAGTTAACCCATCGCCGTGTGCTTAAAGTGGCAGTTCCCATCGTAATATCAAACGCTACTGTGCCGATTCTGGGTGCGGTAGATACAGGCGTTGTGGGTCAAATGGGGCTGGCTGCGCCGATTGGCGCAGTGGGAATTGGCGCGATAATCCTGACGGCAATTTATTGGGTGTTTGGTTTTCTGCGGATGGGTATGGCTGGGTTGACAGCGCAGGCACTCGGAGCGCGGAAGCAGGGTGAAGTTTGTGCGCTTTTAGTGCGTGGCCTGATGATCGGGTTTGCCGGAGGGATGGTTTTGTTAATTCTGCAAGTGCCAATCTTTTGGGCGGCATTTCAACTTGCTCCTGCGAGTGCTGAGGTTGAGAGCCTCGCTTATGACTATCTACAAATTCGGATCTGGAGTGGTCCGGCGGCGATCGCGGTGTTCGGGCTGACGGGTTGGCTTGTGGCGCATGAGCGCACAAAAGCTGTGTTGGTGTTGCAGCTTTGGATGAATGGCGTGAACATCTTGCTCGATCTGTGGTTTGTACTGGGGCTTAGTTGGGGCGTCGAAGGTGTGGCAGCTGCCACCGTGATCGCAGAAGTATCGGGTTTAGGTATTGGCCTATGGCTGGTGCGTGATGGATTTCAGGGTCAGTATTGGAAGAACTGGGCCGTAGTGTTTGACAGGGTCATCCTCAAACGTTTAGCGATCGTGAACAGTGACATCATGATCCGTTCTGTGCTGCTGGAGATTTGTTTAGTATCCTTTCTGTTTTTGGGATCTGCCTTTGACGATACGACGTTGGCAGCCAATCAGGTCTTGATCCAGTTCCTATTTATTACTGCTCATGGAATGGATGGTTTTGCCTTTGCTGCAGAAGCGCTAATTGGGCAGGCATTGGGCGCAAAGGATCGCGGACGGTTGCGTCGATCCGTTATGCTGACGAGTTTTTGGGGGGCAATGGTTATAGTGATCCTGACTACAGCCTTTATGGTTTTTGGTGGATGGTTGATTGATGTAATGACCAACGCGCCTGAGGTCCAAGTCGCTGCGAGAGCTTATTTAGTGTGGATTATTTTGGCACCGTTTTTGGGTGGGCCCTCTTGGATGCTTGATGGGATTTTTATTGGGGCGACACGTACTAAGGACATGCGTAATATGATGTTAGTGTCCTTTGGAGTTTACTGGTTGAGTATATGGCTGCTGTTGGAGCCGTTTGGTAATCATGGGCTATGGGCTGCGCTGATCATTTTTTTTGTAGCAAGGGGTGTGACGTTGGCAGTTCGATATCCCGCGCTTGAGCGTGCGGTGGACCGGTGAATTGAACATTTGGTGATCAAAGAAATTTGGGTTAGCCGCATGGGAGTGCATGCACGTTTCACGTGCTTGGCCTATGATGACCTTGCTGTTTGCAGAGACTTCATGACGTTGTATTAATATTGGAATTTTTTATATCGTTAATATTTGAGTGGGGCCAATTGTGGTTTTTAACAGCTCTAATTATCTCTAGGTTTTCTCATATATGGGGATAAATTTGATCCTGCGGATTTTCGATAATGGGAAATTTGGTGCAGCATGGATTGTGCAAATGGTAGTTATAGCCATGGCGCCTTATCTGTACCGACAGCATCTGCAACGTGTGCAAAGCCGTCGCGTTTGAGGAGCGAGTCTAAACCGTTTGCGATATCAGTTGCGAGCGAGAGGCCACCATAAATAAGAGCGGTGTAAAGTTGTACGGCGGATGCACCTGCACGAATTTTGGCGTAGGCTTGTTCGGCAGAGCCGATGCCACCCACTCCAACTAAGGGGATATGCCCTCCAGTGAGAGTATGTAGCCGAGCGAGGACACGTGTGGATTTTTCAAACAATGGTTGGCCTGACAGGCCCCCCATCTCGTCACGATCTAAACTGGTCAGGCCATCGCGGGACAGCGTTGTATTTGTGGCAATGATGCCGTCAAGGTTCGAGGTTTTTGCAACTTCGGCTATGTCGGCAAGTTCTTCTTCGCTTAGGTCTGGCGCAATTTTAAGGAAGATTGGGATGTGATTTGGAAGGCTTTCACGCGCATCCATTACGCCTGCGAGGAGGGCTTTGAGCGCTGCTTTACCTTGTAGGTCGCGTAGCTTCTCAGTGTTGGGTGAAGAGACGTTGACGGTGGCAAAGTCTATTAGGGTGCCACAGGTTTTCAGGACTGACGTGAAGTCTGCGACACGGTCAATGCTGTTTTTGTTTGCACCGAGGTTTAGGCCAACAATACCGGCACTGCGGCGCGTTGCAAGACGGTTAGCGATCTTTTGCGCGCCCTCATTATTAAAACCGAAGCGGTTGATTGAGGCTTGGTCCTCGCGCAGCCTGAATAGGCGCGGTTTGGCGTTGCCAGGTTGGGGCAGGGGAGTAGCTGCCCCTGCCTCGATAAAGCCAAAACCTGTTTCCAGGAGTGCGTTGAGTGCAGTCGCATTTTTGTCAAACCCTGCTGCGAGGCCCACAGGATTCGGAAGCTCAATCCCAGCGAGCTCGGTAATTAGGCGGGGTGATGTGACGGGACCGGGTCTGAGAGTTAGGCCCCCTTGGATGGCTTTGATCGCAATTGTGTGCCCAAGTTCAGGATTAAGGCGATACAGCGCCGTTAGGGCGAGTTTTTCTGTAAGTTTCATTGCATGCTGGGAAAGATGTGTCCATCTTTGCCAATCGGTAGGTCTTTGGCCCAGACCACGTGGTCCATTTTGAACGTCTCGTAGAGGTGTGGAAACTCTGCACCACCACGGGAAATTTCCCATGTGAGTTTCGCCATACGGTTTGTATCTGCAGCAATGAGCCATAAATCGAAGGCTCCCGCAAAATGTTTGGCTGCCGTTTCCATTACCTGTTCAGCTGTGGAAAAGTGGACGAAGCCATCGGTAAGGTCGATTGGAGAGCCTGCGGTTTCGTTTGCAGCCTGCATGGCAGACCATTCGTCTGAGCGAAGAATTTTGTAGATTTGCATAAGTGCGTGATGCCCCGCCCGGTTACATGCGTCAAGTCGCTTTCGCAGGTGACAGATAGCTTCAGACGTGGCATCGGGTAACGGAAGAGGAGAACAATATGGCAAATGCACAGGACCTGACGGTCGGGCCAATTTTTAAGCACTTCCGCACGTTGGCCATTCCGATGGCTATAGGGATGGTATTTACAACCCTATATAATGTGGTGGACACGTTCTATGCGGGGATGCTGTCGACCGAGGCGCAAGCAGGGTTGGCCATTTCATTTCAGGTGTTCTTTCTTGTGGTGGCGCTTGGGTTTGGTTTGAACTCTGCGCTGAGTGCTTTGGTGGGTAAGGCGTTGGGAGAAAAGCGTGCCGGGCAGGCGAAGCGGATTGCGTGCCAGGGCATCTCTTATTCGGTGATTGCGTCGCTGGCTCTGGCGATTCTGGGCGTCTTTGTTGGGCCGAAATTGATTTCAATGATCTCTGCTCCAGGCGAATACCGTGATGCGGGGATTGCGTACTTCTACCTGCTGCTACTCGGCACACCGGGATTTCTGATAGCATTTGGTGCAAACGGCATCTTGGGTGCGCAAGGGGATATGAAATCCATGCAGCGCGCGCAAATGGTAGCGTTTTTTGCTAACCTGGTACTGAATCCTCTGTTAATTTTTGGAATTCCAGGAGTCTGGGAAGGCATTGGGTTCAACGGAATTGCGGCCAGTACGGTGATCAGCCAGACTGGTGTTATGCTCTATATCCTACGACAAGTTATGAAATCTGACGTGATGTTGGACGTTCAAGAGTTGGTATTTAAGCCTCGCGTAAAGTGGATTTGGGAGGTTACGCAACAGGCGATTCCAACCGCATTCACCATGATTGTGATGATGATGGCTGGCTTTGTTGTTCAGTATTTTCTGAAGGGATTTGGTGGCTCAGCTGTGGCAGCTTATGGCGTTGGGTTGCGGGTGGAGCAATTGATTTTGTTGCCGGGTTTTGGGCTGACGGGAGCGCTACTGCCAATAGTAGCACAGAACTACGGTGCACGAAACTTTGATCGTGTGCGTGAGGCGGTAATGTTTTGTTGCAAGGCGGGCGTTGCGCTGATGTTTGTAGGCTCACTGGTTTTGTGGGTTGCAGCACCTTATTTGATGGCTATCTTTTCCAATGATCCGGAAGTGATCCGCATTGGAGCACAGTACCTGCGCGTGGATGGATTCATCCTGCCTGTTTATCTTGTGCTGTTTGCGATGAATTCGCTACTACAGGCATTGCAAAAGCCGATTTGGACTTTGTGGATTGGGATCTTCCGCCAAGCAATTGGCGTGCTGTTATTCGTTTGGTTGTTTGTTAGTGTATTTAATATGGGCACGCTGGGAGTGTGGCTGGGTATTGCTGTCGCAGTGACGCTAGGATTAGTCATGTCCATCGTGGTCAGTGCTAGGGTCGCGCGCAATAAGATTGGCGGTTTAATAGCCTGAATCTTCACGTGAACTTAACCGTAGCGGGCTTGCAAACCTGACATCAGGCTGCGCATTTGGGTCTCTTTTTCGATTGTAGGTTTTGCATATTTTGGGATTTCAGTTCTGATTTTTTGGGTGTGTGACGTGCTGACTGATTGCACGTCTGATGAGTTTCTGTCCACTTGTGTCAACCAAGCCATAGTAGCATCGTGTTGATGCGTCATTGTTTTGCCCTGTTTTTTGCGCATTTTTCTCGCATTTTTTGAGATCAAGCTGCACCTTAATTAGGGCAGAAATGTGGCGAGTGTGCGTGTTTGGCAGCCACCAACGTGTTGCATTTTTGTTATCTGCAGAGGCTGCTTGTCTCATGATAAGTGTTTTATAGTTTAGGAAGTCAACTTCCCTCAGGAGGTTATCATTCTGAGTAGTGACTACTCGATAGTAGTAATTGAGCAGAGACCATTGGCCTGTTTGGAGCGGCAGGCGTGTGTAGCTTTCGAATTGAGTGGACGGGTTGGTGGTGAGATGTGTTTGATGATGGCGGAATCGGAGTTCAGTGTGGCGCAAAAAAAGTCTGCGTGGCGTGGGCGAGGTGGACTGGGTGATCTGTTTTCAGCGTTTAAGCTGGATTTGTTAAAGCATGTCGGGAGGGGTTGCCTCCGCGCTCAAATCTGTGATGGCGGTATCGAGTGCCTGTACGTTTGTTTGTTTGCTGCCCAGACGGCGCACTGAAACGGTGCGTTCTTCGACTTCTTTCATACCAACTGCAAGTATTGCGGGCACCTTCGCCAGGGAATGCTCACGGACCTTGTAGTTAATTTTTTCGTTACGGATGTCCGCTTCTGCCCGCAGGCCGGCGGCGTTGAGAGTTGCGACAACTTCATGAACATAGTCGTTCGCGTCCGATACGATAGAGGCAACAACCACCTGGCGAGGAGCAAGCCAGAGCGGCAGTTTACCTGCGTGGTTTTCGATCAGGATGCCAATGAAACGTTCGAAGGAGCCAAGCGTTGCACGGTGAAGCATTACCGGCACGTTCTTGGTCCCATCTTGTGCTACATAGGTCGTCCCCAGACGTTCCGGCATGTTGGTGTCGACCTGCAATGTGCCACACTGCCAATTTCTACCGATGGCATCCGTTAGCGTGAATTCAAGTTTGGGGCCGTAGAATGCACCCTCGCCCGGCAAAAGCTCAAATTCATAACCCGCAGCTCTACAGGCATCGCCTAATGACTTTTCGAGTATATCCCAATTTTCATCTGATCCAATGCGTTTGTCTGGACGGGTTGAGAGCTTCACTGTCCAGTTTTCAAATCCTAGATGAGCATAGACTGTTGCGAGGAATGAAATGAATTTTTTTGTCTCAGATTCAATTTGATCCATACCACAAAAAATATGGCCATCATCTTGTACAAACCCACGTACGCGCATAATGCCATGCAATGCTCCTGAAGGCTCGTACCGATGACACGATCCAAATTCGCAGAGCCGCAAGGGTAGATCGCGATAGGATTTTAGGCCTTGGTTGAAAACTTGCACGTGGCCGGGACAGTTCATCGGCTTCAGTGCATTGATAGCTTTCTCGCGGGCGTGATCCTCGTCCACTTCAACAATGAACATATTCTCTTGGTACTTATCCCAGTGTCCCGAAGCTTCCCAAAGTTTACGATCGATCACTTCTGGGGTATTAACCTCGCGGTAGCCATCACGCGTTTGCATGCGGCGCATATAATCCATGAGGTTAGTGTAGATCTGCCAGCCGTTTGGGTGCCAAAAAATCTGACCAGTGGCCTCCTCCTGCATGTGGAACAGGTCCATTTCACGACCTAGTTTCCGGTGGTCACGTTTAGCTGCCTCTTCCAACATCAAGAGGTGAGCTTTTAAGTCGTTTTTGTTTTTAAACGCCACGCCGTAGATGCGCTGCAACATAGCATTGTCGGAGTTTCCACGCCAGTATGCACCTGCAACCGACATAAGCTTGAAACTGTCGCCAGGTACTTGGCCCGTATGTTGTAAGTGTGGGCCACGGCACAGGTCTTGCCAATCTCCATGCCAGTACATGCGCAGTGGCTCGTTACCTGGTATTGCGGAGATGAGTTCTAATTTGTAGGGCTCGTCTGCGTGTTGATAGAATTCGACAGCGCGGTTGCGGTCCCAAACCTCAGTCGTGACGGGGTCGCGTTTATTTATGATTTCACGCATCTTTTTTTCAATAAGACTGAGGTCTTCGGGGGTGAATGGTTCAGTGCGGTCAAAGTCGTAATACCAGCCGTCTTTGATGACTGGGCCTATGGTGACTTTGACGTCTGGCCAAATTTCTTGAACTGCTCGGGCCATAATGTGAGCGCAGTCATGGCGGATCAACTCAAGCGCTTGGACGTCGTTCTTGATTGTGTGGATTGCAAAACTACAGTCTGAGTCGATTGCGCGGGACAGGTCGCGGTGTTCGCCGTCTACAGAACAGGAGAACGCTGACTTGGCCAGGGATTTGCTGATATCAGCAGCAACTTCTGCGCCAGTGATGCCTGATGCATATGTACGCTGTGCGCCATCGGAAAGGGTGAGTGTTACTTTGGCCATCGGCGGGCTTTTCCATCGTTTTGACGCCTACGAAACGTCCGGTTGCGGTTGTTGCTTCAATGTTGTGATCTTTTGCTCGGGCGTTGTCAACATGAGTGTGACGAGATGAACAAGCTCCTTTTCGGATGAGTGTTGGTTGATAGGTTTGCTACTAAAAATTATATAGATTTTACCTAAAAACTTCTGATGAAATAATTTCAATCGTTTTGTTCAAAATTAGCGTGTGGCGCGTTCCGTAAAAGAATAAATTGATGGTTGTGCTAATCCGCAAACTTCCTAACAGTGCGCGCATGTCTGATAAAAAACCCCTTTGGCTGGTTCTGGCGCCCATGATTTTTCTCCTGCTTTGGGCAGGTGGCTATACGGTGGCGAAGATTGGTTTGCACCATGCACCACCAATGACTTTACTAGCAATGCGGTTTGGATTTGTGGTGCTGATCATGGGTATATTTTTTCTGATAATGCGTCCACCTTTGCCCAAAACATGGGTGGAATGGGGTCATTTAGCTTTCGTTGGTGTGATGATCCAGACAGTGTACTTTGGGCTGAACTATTTGGGGTTTGTGAATGGCATTCCAGCGGGTACTTCGGCTCTCATTATGTCGATGCAGCCGATTGCGGTAGCGTTTATTG
>Ga0315315_10004568_pt1 | contig 12752 bp, 17 predicted proteins | sample M140m3416metaG_FD_203699 | JGI IMG/M metagenome (GOLD analysis project Ga0315315, IMG submission 203699) | Ammonia-oxidizing marine archaeal communities from Monterey Bay, California, United States - M1 40m 3416 | ecosystem: Environmental > Aquatic > Marine > Intertidal zone | place: USA...
TTTAAATGGTCCACGGATTTCTGCCGGAGCTTCTGTTTTGATGTCCCACATATCTTGGTGTGGAGGACCACCGCCAAGAAATATATTAATGACAGCTTTATGACTCGTACCATTTCTCTCTTGGGCACATATTACTTGTGGCATAGAAAGCAGTCCAAGGCCACCAACAGATAAAAAACTTCTTCTCGATAAGCTAAGCATTTTACACCTCTATCTAGCTAATGCAGTTATCGCACTTACAAGTCTCGTCACAAACGCACTTAGCTTCTATGCACGGACACTCTTCTACGCAAATTGGACAGTTTATCACTTTATCTTCTCCTTTATTGAACATTTGTTTAATTTCATCTTTGTTTGCAATACATATCGCAACCACTATGATAATAGCTATTAATGGAATTCTTTTTTTCATGTCTATCTCCAGACTAAATAATTAACTTTTCAATAATTTTGCCACCATCAACAATCTCGATAGGCCTATCTCCGGGAGCCATAAGCTCTTTGTCGGGAACGATTCCTATTCTATTATAAATTGTGGAGGCCCAGTCTTCTATGTTCACGGCATCTTCTTCTGGTTCGCTAGCAGTTGCGTCTGACTTGCCATACACTAAGCCGCCCTTAATACCTCCGCCTGCCATTAGAGTACTAAATACTTTAGGCCAGTGGTCTCTTCCTGAGTTGGCGTTTATTTTTGGAGTTCTTCCAAACTCTGATGCAACGCATACAAGTGTTGATTCTAACAAACCTCTTTGATCTAGGTCTTCAATAAGCGCTGCCAAACCTTGGTCTAGAGCTGGAACCTGCCTTCTTATTCCGGCTTCGATATTGTCGTGCATATCCCAACCACCATAGGTCAGTGTGACAAATCTAGTCCCGGCCTCAACCAGACGGCGAGCTAAGAGCATCCTAGCTCCAGCGGTGTTTCTGCCATACTTGTCTCTGGTAGCAGGGTCTTCCTTATTTATATCAAATGCCTCTCTAGCCTTTTCACTACTGATCAAGCTATAAGCGCGATCATAAAAAGAATCTACAGCATCAAGAGAGTCTGATTTTTCTTTAGTTGCAAAATAATCATTTACAGCGCCCAGCATTTTGCGTCGTGTTCCAAAACGAACGTCGGTAACGCCATTGGGGAGCTTCAAGTCTCTAACCTGAAACCCATCGCTTGCGGGGTCAGAGCCTAAACTAAACCCTGAGAATGAACTGCTTAAATATCCAGTGCCTGCGAATTCATTAGGCTGATCGGGGATACAGACATAAGGTGGTAGGTTATGGCGTGGCCCAAACTCATGCGCAACCACTGAGCCAATGGATGGATATTGGAGTGCTGGACTAGGTCTATAGCCAGTAAACATATTGTGTGTGCCTCGTTCATGCGCTGCTTCTCCGTGTGTCATACTGCGAATAATAGAAACCTTATCCATTACCTTTGCAGTGTTTTTCATCATCTCATTAAGTCTAATGCCGGGAACATTTGTCTCGATACTAGACATGGGGCCTCTATATTCGAGAGGTGAAAGAGGCTTGGGATCAAACGTTTCTTGATGAGCAGAGCCTCCGGGCAAGTAGATGTAGATAACAGACTTTGCTGGGCCTTCAACACTCTCGTAGAACTTTTGATCTGCTTGGGTTCTCCTCATTTTAAAGAAATCAGACAGGCCTAACCCTACGCCTCCTAAAAATCCCACATGTAGAAAAGACCTACGCCCAGTCATATTACCTGCACACTTCATATTTATTCCTCAACACTTGCATTATATTTATTGCTTTTCATAATTATACTACCAAGCCTTGCAAGACCAATATCTTGCCTTCCATTTAGGGCCGGGATTATCACAATTATGTCTAGCTCTAAAGCTTCTACGCCTAGCAGGATCGTCTCTTTTAATTTCCATATTAGGATCTCCAAAGTTAACCTTGACGACATTCCCTTTGTCATTTTTAACATAGACTGATGTTTTCTTAGGGCCATCAGGAGTTCTAAAAGGCTTGTTTAAAGTTACTTTTCTTCCTTGATACTCTGCAGCATCAGACATTTCAGCCTTACCTCTATAGACAAGTAATGTTCCGTCTTTTCTATGAGATCCCATTCTTGTATAAGTGAAAAGCTCTCCAGTCTTGGTGTTCTCATATAGATATCCAGCCTTGGAATCTTCCTTGACATACACATACGCTTCCTCTTCCTTCTGTAGTTTCTTCCAAGTCTTTGGATCTGGTCGGTCAGGATCTCCGGGCTTAGCAGGCTTATATTTATCGCCTTCTCTCTTCTTCTTTCTCCTGATATTTTCCCACAATCCGGGACGATCCGCTGCAATATCCCATTCTTCAGTTTCTTCTCCGAAGTCCATGTAATCTTCTTCGTTTGGAATGACAAAGTTTGCTTCACTTAGCTCTTCTGTGTAGCCAGACTCATCAGCATATTGCTTTGCAGCAACTAAATATTTATTTTCTTTCATTATAATATTACCTTTGCTTCTCCTTCGAGTAAGTATCTTGGACGACCGCCATTGTCAACACGTTGAATTGCTGTATCAATGCCAAAGTGGTCAAATAAAGTTGCCTGTAGGTCAAGAGGACCAACAGGGTTTTCAATTGGGTTATAGGATCTGTCAGCAGCACCGATAGTTCTGCCTGATTGGTACGTTCCTCCCGCCATTAACATTGGGGTAATAGCAGGCCAGTGGTCTCTTCCAGCATTTGCATTGAACTTCGTTCGTCCAAACTCTCCAGTAACAACTAAAAGAACCTTCTCGCTCATACCTCTATCCTGTATGTCTTGCAAAAACCCTGCAAGGGCTTTGTCTAAAGGTGGGGCTTTTCCTTGCATTGCCTTGGAAATATTACTATGCATATCCCATCCTCCATAATGCAATGTTATAAATTTTGTTCCATTTTCAGCCAGTCTTCTTGCTAGAATCAACTGCTCTCCAATATCATTTGATTTAGTAGAACCATAAAGAGCCTTGGTTGTATCGCTTTCTTTTTCTACTGCAAATGCTTCTTTAGCAGAGCCTAATATTACATCATAGGCTTGACCTTTATAGAATTGTACCGACTCGGCACCTCTACTAGAAACCCTAGCAGCGTCTAGTCCTCTAAGTAGGTCTTTTCTTGTTGAGAATCTGTCGAGCTCAACTCTTGGTGTGAGATTGTCTTTATTGGACGGATCAAATGGTTTAAATGCTCCACCCAACCAAGCACCTTCATCACCTTCAATTTTACCTTGCTTAACATATGTGGGAACTCCATTTTCTGGATGGTTGGCTCCATATATAGCAGATACTATAGAACCAAAAGAGGGGTATTTCGCGACGGAAGTTGTGCTTCTTTCTGGATTATAGTGTCCAGTCATCATAAAGTGAGTGCCTTGTCTATGAGACGAGTCTTTATGGCTAAATGAATTAACGATATTCAACTTAGAAGTATGCTTGGCTAGCTCTGTCCAGTCAGCGCCCAAGGTTATATTGGTATTTGCATCATGTATTGCGCCGTTTACAGGTTGCCATTCGGATGGAACTGTGTCATTTGGGGCGTGAAAGGTCTCAAATTGAGTCGGTCCTCCCCCAAGCCATATCCAGACTACGGTTTTGTCTTTAAGGCTTCCGAGGTCTTGAGATGCAAGAGCATAATCAGATAGACCTACAGCAGACATTCCGGCTCCTATAGAGCCAATTCTTAAAAAGTTCCTTCTATCAAAAATAAAATCAAGCATAGCAAACTCCAAGCGCAATGTTAAATAACCATATATTTATACACCGTTAAAAGTCGTCCACAAGGTTTCCTACAGAATATTCCGTAACTCTTGTCTCAAAAAAGTTTTTACATTTCTCAAGATCAATGATCTCACTCATCCAAGGAAACGGATTTTTAGCATCTTCGTATGGACTAGGTAAATCAAGAGCTTCTAGCCTTCTATTAGCAACATATTGTACATAATCTATAAACATATCTGAATTCAATCCTAAAATGCCGTTAGGTAGAACATCTCTAGCGTAAGATAGTTCTAGTTCCATAGCCTTATCAATATGTTCCATTGTTTCTTTTTCAAATGATTTTGTCCAAACTTTAGGCTCATCTTCTCTTATCCTGTTTATAAGAGTAGTTCCAAACTTAATGTGCAGACTTTCATCTCTCAAGGTATACTGGATTTGTTCTCCAGTCCCCGGAAGTTTATTTTGTCTATTAAAAGAAAGGAGCATAGCAAACCCAGAGAAGAAGAAGATTCCTTCGCAGATAACATAATATGTAATAATATTACGAAGGAACTCCCTCTTGCCCTCTATGGTATTGATATTAAAATCAGGTCGATTTATATCCGTGCTAATATTCATCAAAAAGTCGTCTTTTGATTTGATGCTAGGGATAGAATTGTATGCTTCATACACTTCATTTATGTCTAAGTTAAGGGAGTCGCACACATACACTACGGTTAAATTATGTAGACTCTCCTCATATGCTTGTCTTAAAATATATTGACGGCATTCAGGATCTGTGACATATTTAAAGACGCTTAACAAAAGATTATTTGCAACTAAAGATTCAGAGCCAGCAAAGAAACCTAGACATCTCTTAACGACAAGCCTTTCATCTTCCGAGAGACTATCACCTTTCCACTGCTCAATGTCTTTTGCCATAGAAATCTCGGTTGGCATCCAATTATTAGCAGCCCCGTCTATAAAAAGATCCCATGCCCATTTGTTTACATGTGGTAATATCTGATTTACGACAGCTACTTTGCTACTTATGATCTTCGTGTCTTTTTTCATCTTCTTTCAATCCTGTTATTATTTCCATTATCAAATGCTTTACTTTTTCTACTTCTTTTGGGCTTAGTTCAAGCCGATACTTCACAGGGGAAGTTTGAGATTGTCTAAATTCTACAAATCTCATTGACAACTTTCACAATCTGGATCTAAAACAGAACAGGCTTTGGGACTGGCACTAACAGTTGACTTTTCAACCCTAGTAGCGGCCTTTCCTCTTAAGTAATAAGTGGTCTTCAAGCCCTTTTCCCAAGCATACATATATATGTCGTTCATATGCTTTAAGCTATCGTGTTTGTTGTAAAGGTTTAACGACTGCCCCATATCAATCCATTTTTGTCTTTCGGCTGCTGCATCTATTAAAATTTTATAATCAACATCAAATGCTGTTTTGTATTCATCCTGTATCTGAGAATCTAAAGATAAGCCCATAACATCTCCATCAACCCTTTTTAGCGCTTCTACAAGCTCTTCGCACCAAACGCCCTTCTTTTTAGCTAGCTTTACAAAATGCTCATTTATCATAGTGAACTCTCCGCTAAGCGTAGAATATACATACAGTATAGAGTAGTCGGGCTCTATAGATTGGGAGCATCCTTGAATATAGGAGATGGTTGCAGTTGGAGCAATAGCCATAACGTTACTGTTTCTCATACCAAACTTTTGAACATCTTTTCTTAGCTCTGCCCACTCTTCGATACTTTCAAAATTTTTAGGTTTGCATTTCTTAGTTCCTGTACGCGAATTCATTAGCTCGCAGTATGTGTCAATAGGAAAATTGTTCTTATCCCATTCGGAGCCCCCAAAGGTAGGGTATGCTCCTTTTTCTTTAGCCAATGCGCATGAAGTTTTTATTGCATGGTATGAAATAAATTCTTGAACTTTTCCACATAGACTAACAGCTTGTTCTGAATCATAAGGAACTCCTAGAGCATGAAGCATGTCGTGAGTGCCCATAACGCCCAATCCAACAGGTCTGTTTTTAATATTAGAGTCCTGTGCTTCTTGTGTCGGATAGAAGTTAAGATCTATAACATTATCTAAACCACGAACAGCGACTTCTACGGTTTGTCCTAGGGTCTTCCAATCTATAGTCCTTGTTTTAAGATGATTTGATAAGTTAATACTTGCTAAGTTGCAGACTGCAGTCTCCCCACTTTGAACAAGCTCTCCTTCATTGTAAACGCTCGGCTTAGTATGTAATAGGATCTCTGTGCATAGGTTCGATGAATGGACAACGCCGGCGTGCTTATTAGAATATCTAATATTAGAAGGGTCTTTAAAGGTAATCCAAGGATGTCCTGTCTCGTATAGCGCGGTGAGCATCTTTTTCCAAAGGTCTTTTGCTTTGATTGCTCTATAAGATTCTATAAGTCCAAGATGAGCATCTTCCTTATATTTGTTATATGTTTTTGTGAACTCTTCTCCATATGTTTCGTGTAAGTCAGGACATTCTGAAGGATCAAAAAGATACCAGTCCTCTTCATTTTTTACAGCTGACATAAAATCGTCAGAAATCCATACTGCAGTGTTCATGTCGTGACATCTTCTGCGATCATCCCCGGTATTCTTTCTTAGATCTAAGAAGTCTTCTATGTCTAAGTGCCACACCTCTAGATAAGCACATCCAGCGCCCTTTCTTTTGCCGCCTTGGTTGACTGCTACAAGGGTGTCATTAAATATCTTGAGCCAAGGAACAAGACCTGAAGAAGCGCCATTAGTACCCTTAATGTATGATCCTGAAGATCTAATAGGAGTCCAATCCACCCCAAGTCCCCCAGCGTATTTGGACAGTCTGGCCTGACCATGTATAGTGCCAAAAATCCCATCAATAGAATCATCAACAGTACTCAGGTAGCAAGAGGAAAGTTGTGATCTTATTGTACCGCTGTTAAATAGGGTTGGAGTGGATGGACAGTATTTAAAAGTTGACATCTTGTCATATATTTTTAGAACGGCCTCTGTTTTGTTCTCTTCGTTGAGACATAAGCCCATAGCGACCCTCATCCAGAATGCTTGAGGGGTTTCCATTCTTCTTTGCTTGATATGGATAAAATATCTATCATATAAGGTTTGAATTCCTAGATACTTGAAAAATAAGTCTCTGCCAATATCCATTCTTTCGGACAGAAGTTTGAGATCATACTCTAATAATCTTGGGCTTAGCCTACCTGCCTTTACAAGTTTTTTAATATTTGTTATAAAGTTCTTTTTATACTGCAGCTCAAAGACATCGCTATCTACTGTTTCACCAAAAACCTCTTTGTAGAGATTGTTCAGTAGCATTTTTGCTGCTACATAGGTATAGTTAGGCTCCTTTTCTATCTTGGAGCGGGTAGACATAATTAAAGCTTTGTCTATTTCTGAAGTAGGTATCTTGTCATATAGCTGTATGCTAGCATCTAAAACTATCTCACTAGAAGATACATTTTCTATTCCTTTGGCTGCTCTCTCAGCACATTTATTAATCTTATCTAAATTTATTGATTCTAGTCTACCATTACGCTTCTTAACTTTTATACCTTTGGTCATTATTCCTGCTGCTTAAAATAGAAAATTATAGATTTGTTAGGCCAAGCATTTAGCTTATTTTTTGCCTTTGGAGGAAGAGCCTCCGCTGTTACCCTTTTTACCCTTGGCTCTATAAGCTTGGTGCTTATTATAGAAATGAGCCAAATCTTTGGCGTTGTTAGAACCAAAACTCTTTCTTTTTCCTGTTGGATTCCCGTTCTTGTCCCTTAAAATGAAGTTGACCTCAATCTTCGGACTTTCTTTACCATTACTCTTTTCAAACATCTGATTTCCTTAATGTAATAAAAAGCAGCACGTTTTGCTCTTCTTCTTAGACACTGTGTACTACGAATCAAACCACACACTATCTTTTTTTACTCTGTATCTAATAGAAGAGCTGTGACGATCAGAGGCGTGCCGCTTTAACAAAAGGCTGCTTGTCTAGATAATAATTAGAACTCAGCTCCGTTCTTTATGATCTCTGATCTATCATATTATACACCTCATAATAATCATTAAAAGTTGCCAGCTTACTATTTTTCAGTATTTTATATATTAAAATCGAAACTGAAAAAAGAAACCGTGAAATGGACCCGGATAAATTGGCATTGGTTGTGGTTGAATAATTACAGGAGGATAATAAGAGGGGGCTCTATAATATCTAAAGTGTGGATTCACAGGTCTGTAATAATTGTAGTAATTATAAAAACCAAAACTGTGTCTGGTCTCAACTTTTGGTCGTTGAGTCTGAGGTTGAGGCTGTGGTTTCTGCCACTGTTGTTTTCCAAACCCTTGTGGGCGTTGAATCGGGACTCCAAATCCTTTTGGTAGAGGCTTTGCATCCTGTGCCGGCTTTGCCGTGTTTGGTGACTGTGGTCTCTGCGGGGCCGGTCTAGTGAACTGTCTGGGCTGACTCCGCACAACTTCAGGTCTGTTAGGCGGTTTAACTACTTTTCTTTGCGGGGGTTCTGCAATAGCGGCAGGAACAGTGAAGGCAAAGATTGACATAAATAAGATAAGTTTTTTCATTTCTTTCTCCTTGTAAGGGTTGGGTTGCATGTATCTAGTATATTAAACGTTATTCATAAAAAAAAGGGACGTAAAAAACGCCCCTTTTCTTCAATAAAGTCCGTTTTATTCTGTAGTTCTAAGCGAATCACCGACAATCCATGCGATGCCGATAGCAACAACGCTACTCGCAGTTTCTTCAGGAATACCAATAGCATCTTGAAGTAGAACTGTAACAACGCCGCCTACGGCAACCCAAAATCGACGGGATTTGACTAGCGTTTTTAGCTTATCTACCATCTTTAATTCTCCTTAAAAAGAAAAAACTGTTACTCTAAAATTATACCTTCTAAACTTCTTCTTTAGAGTCCAAACATGCAGTTATTTTATCTAAACTTTCAACTATTTGCTCGTGCCTCTTGTCAGATCTATCCTGAACATCTTCCAGAATTTTTTCGTAGTGATCTCTTTGAGAGTTGAATTGTTCAGTAAAGCTATCTTGCATTTCCGATACTCGCTCCTGATGGTTTGGAAAAACAACTTTGGTTGTGTACCATAAATACCATCCTAGAAGTCCCGTTGCTGATATCGTTCCCCAGTCAAATCCGGGCATAGCATCTATAATTTCTTGAGCAGCTATTAACATTGGCGGTAGAGATGCTAGTATTAAACTTTTCATCTGGAAGAACCTTTTATAATATTAAAAAAAAAGAGAGCGCTCCCGAAGGAGCACTCCGAAGTTATTACCAAAGTGTTCTACGGGCATAGTTTCCAGTCGTAGGGGCTGGAGCGCCTGCCATATAAGCAAGTCTTCCGGGCTCGTCTTGAGTAGGATTAGCAGCTCGGTCAGTTTTATCTCCGACCAAAGTTCCGCCTTGCTCTTCATTCCCCATGATTGACCATCCACCAGCAATAGTGGGTGACAACGCAGGACTAAAGGCGCCACTGAACGAGTTCCAGTTACCGGCTACAACAGATGTCTTGTAATTAAGACTTCTAATTATACCCTTCTGATTTATAGATGGTGCAGCATCGTCTAGAGCGCCAAACAACAGAGTGGTATTAGCGGTTCCAGCGATAGTGGTTGTAACACCTACAATATCTTGATATTGAGAAGTTTGGTTCCAAGTTCCAGCGTGATTTGCTGCTGTATTGCCAACGCCAGAAACAAGAGTGGTAACAGGATTACCTTCTCCTAAACTGCTTGAAGACATTTTGTCGCTATCTGCGACAGTTCCCCCTGCACGGACGTTACCGCCATCGTTATCTACGTTAATAGGATAACCATTGCTGTAAACTCCAGTTGTTGCAGGAGAAGAAGTGATATTAGTAATAAAAGACATAAAAAACCTCTTAAAAAATAGAGATCAATAAAATATCCTGTTTTTCCAAAAAAATATAAGTCCTGTCCTATTCAATATCTACACCTAATTGCATAATATTAGGTAGAGAATATGCTCTCAGGCAAGATATTTCCGAACTTAGAGCTGCTTTATAATGCTTGTCAAGCCACATTCGGCCAGTGCAAACTGCGGAAATGCCTACTTCTTTTTCTAGAACATCACAAAACATTATATTATCGAATATGTCGTCATTGCTGAAGCCTGAAGAAGGTATGATTGTATCTACTCCAAGGTCTTTAAGAATCTTGCATATATCTATAGCATCCGCTTGGTCATAAAGCTCGTAATTTATAATTACTCTTAGCTCGGCATCATAATCTACACATATATTGTATATTGGAATTATGTCTTTTGCTATAGCCGCTTTGGATTTTTTCTTAAAGAGATATGGACTCATAGTAAGATCAATACAATTAGCGCCACTTTTTAAAGCAACTATAGACTCATGCTGTCTTACCTTCTTATCTCCTACTCCTAAAGGGTAGTCAATAGGACAGGCAACTGACATTTCAGGTATTAATAGCATCTCCTGCGACACTTGTCTTAGTATGTGGAGTGGTACAGCCACACCTATAAATCCGCTGCCTACAGCTTTGAAGATATTCATCAGCTCTGCATCAACATCTTCTATAAGATTTTTATTATAACAACAGTATTCAAAGAACATTTTGATAAATTTGATCTAACGACTCAAAACCCTTATTTCCAAAGATGCCATCCACAAATCCATAGTCTAAGGCCTCTTCTGGAGATAGCCACCAGTCTTCCTTGGAGCTCAACTGTTTTTTTATAAATCTTTTGGCTGTACCCTCTTTTGAGTCATAGAAGTTCTTTCCGGAATTTTGAGCTGCTTGACCAAGTATATCATAAGATTTCTCTAATATCTTTTTTTCAAATTCATAAAGTGAGAATGCCTGTTTATAAGTCCCCTCAACGGAGCAGGAGCCCTCGTGTATTAACCATTCACAATTAGGCATTGATATCCTCAATCCTTTATTAAGAGGGGCTTGTGCTATTATAGACCCCATAGAAGCGCATATCCCATGGCAGATAAATATAAAGCTACAAGGACTATTCTTTATGGCGTCATATATACACATGCCAGAGTGCCAATCTCCGCCAACTGTTTGTTGGTGAATTATAATTGGTTCTTTATCAGATTGCTCTAGGATTCTTAAGTTGATGAGAAACTTTTCTGCTACAATGTGATTTATTGCTGGGTCGTCTTGAGAACTTCCAGACCTAAGAAATATTTCCCTGCTCTCTATTAACAAGCTGGTGTCATGAACATCTGAAGCGTTAAAGTTCTTCTTCTTTGAAATATTCATTTTTTTGTCCCTTCGCATAGCTTATCATAGACTTCCTAATATCATTCATAACATCCCTATCTCTGAAAAGTTTTCCAACAGATATTCTAAATCTATAGGGTGAAAAAATATCTAGAGTTTCAACTCCTTGTATGTTTGATATTATTTTATAAAAAGAATATGTTATCTTAAAGTTAGTATGACCAACCCAAAATTTAAAGTATGAGCTAGCGAGAGATTGCTCTGTCAACGGCAATACTCCAAACGGAGTAAATATAGTTTGAATAGTTCTCGTTGGTGATTCAATGAAATCGTCTTCTTCAAAGCTCTCAAAATCTATACCGAGCTCGAACTTCTCACCCTCTTCAAATTTTTTGTGCGTCGTATCAGCAGTTTCTATGTCACTCTCGTATGCGTCTACCCATTTTTCCCAGTAGACATCATAACCGCTGGGGATAGGAATATTTTCTGGCATTTGAAATCTCCGATACTATCTCTGTTGGAATGAAAAAACTTGAGACGGGCCCACTATAGGCTCTTCTTGATTTGGCTCCATATCTTGATTGTCTAGAGATGCCCAATGTAGTAATACTTTAGCATAAAACTCTTTATCAATCTCTTGAGTTCTATACTTTAGCGATTTTAAGATAAATTTGTTTAAGTCGCCTTTTTCTAAATAGTATAGAAGAAGGGCTAGTGTTTCAACGGAATCATCACCAAGGTCATGTATATCAAAATCAACCTCGAAATCTCCTGTCGATGCTTCCCAGCTTAATTTCATAGCCCCTGAAGAGAACTCTGAGGCCTCATCTTCTTGGGGTTCTTCAGACTCTTGTTTCTTAACAACGCTTTTAATATATCTTATAAGGTCTCTCATATAATATTATACCCCTTTTACGTAAGAAAAAAAGCTGCCGTTTGAGGCAGCTATTGCGATTTTTGCTTATTAATTTCATACCATAATAAAGCTGAATTTGCTAATGCATAGGCAAACCACATCAAAGCATGTGGAAAATCCCTATCTTTCACGCAACTGAAAGAAGCTACGAGATAACAGATGCTAGTAACAAATATAGCTCCAACTGCATACATTACATCTTAGCCTGATCAAAAAAGAACCATCTCTTATAGTGTTTGATATCTCTTCCTGTATCAATGTTAATTAGATATTCCAAAAGCTCATCTAAAGAACTGAATATATGCTGATGAGGAAGCATAAAAAACAACCAATTAGGAGCATTTTTTTTGCCTTGTTGACACCATATAAGAACAGGCTTTTTTTGGCTATTAGCTACTGATATCTCTTCGTAGGTTCCACAAGCGTGAACATTTATATCTATAGAAGCTATAATAAAATCCGAGATGTCTACACATCTTAGGTCTAAGGTTCTAATAACACCGTATTCCTTACGAATTTTATCGTACTGTTTATTACGCTTGAGAAACTCTATTTCTCCTCTAGTGCCTTCGTCCTCAAGGCCCACTTCTACAGGCTTGTCGCACGGATTTAATACCGTGACTCCCATACTCTTTAATATAGGACTTACACGATTTCTCCAACCCACACCACCGTCAGCAACCCTGTCCATTGCGCCTGCTAGATAAGTTCTCATTCCTGTTAGTTTCATTTTCCCGTACTCCCAAAGCCTCCCTCTTTTCTCTCAGAGTCAGAAAGGTCGTTGATTTCTTCGAGTTCAAAGGCGGGCGTTTCTTGAAATAAAATCTGAGCTATCCTATCGTCTTTTTTAATTTCAACCCCT
>Ga0315315_10004570_pt1 | contig 12752 bp, 10 predicted proteins | sample M140m3416metaG_FD_203699 | JGI IMG/M metagenome (GOLD analysis project Ga0315315, IMG submission 203699) | Ammonia-oxidizing marine archaeal communities from Monterey Bay, California, United States - M1 40m 3416 | ecosystem: Environmental > Aquatic > Marine > Intertidal zone | place: USA...
TTTCGCGTGCTGGCTCAACCGATGCCAAATACTGTTATTCCCACGGCCATGGGCAAGCCGAAAAAGTTGTTCTTCATCGAAGCCAATGAACGGTGATTTTAAAACCGTCGCTAATGTCAAGTCGTCCTCCGGCAACAACAAGAATCGTCCGAGAGCATGTAAATCCATAACCGCGAGCTGATCGGCTAGCATCATTCGATCAACGCCGGCTACCGGCACGTCGCGGGCTTTAAGCGCGGCAACAATTTGTTCCATAAAGCCGCTACGGCGGCGTAGTAGGATCATAATGTCGCCCGCCCGAATAGGGCGGTCGCGGTCGGGTAACATTTCAACACCTATCCAGCTTTTTATTTTTGTCGCAATAAGTGCCGCTAAGCGGCCCGAAGGATTATCCTCAAGCACACGCTCAACCGGTGGTACCCAGGCCTCTTTCGGTTCCGCGGGCAGCGGACCGATCGGCGGCCAAATTTCTACCAAACCGGCTGCCCCTCGTCGAAAGGCTTGGTGTTTTAAGGGTTCGGGGCTTTCAACCACACCATTTTTTGCCGGATGGTTGGAGAAAATCATATCCACGGCATCCAAGACTGCATCAGTCGAGCGGAAAGAAACGGACAACTCAAGATCGCGCCAGGCTTGTTGCACCGCACGCGCTTGATCGGAAAAACTGTTCCGGTATTTATCGAATAATGCCGGTGCGGCCCGCTGAAAACTAAAAATGGATTGTTTCACGTCGCCGACCGCGAATATAGTGCGCGTTCCCGGTCGGGCGCTGTCGCCAGAAAAGAACTCTTCCGCAAGCGCAGCCACAATATCCCATTGCTCCGGATTGGTATCTTGCGCTTCGTCGATCAATATATGGTCTAAGCCACCATCTAGCTTAAACAATACCCATGGTGCAATCCCCGGTCGACGTAATAACCATTGAGCGCGATACGTCAGGTCATCATAGTCGAGCCAGACAAGATGGCTTTTTATACGGTCATAATCGCCAAGCAAAGCCGCGCCGAGATGCAACAACGCAATTGAACTTTGGGCCGTCAGAACAGACCGGAGCCGTTCTTGTACATTTCCAAGACGTTCGGCTTCTTGAGCTAAGGCTTGTTCAACGCCAGGAGCCGTCCTAGCAGCGCCGGCAGTAATAAGCCGCGCGCGGCGTTCACCGGCTCGAGTAAAATAGAGATCACAGTAATCAAAAAACCGATCCACACGAGCCAACGCGTCCGCGGCAAGCCAATCCATCAAGAACCGTCCTCGCGGCTGATCGGTCTTTTCTGTTCCTTGCAAAAGCGCATTCGCAGCCCGCCTTAAAACAGTGCTGTCAAATGCCGATTCGTCAACTGCCGCTGACTGAACTGTCTCCACCGTTTCGTTTTCAGAAACTCCCAGCGCCTGACGAATAGCATCAGCCGCTGGACCAATGCCACCTAAACTATCTAAGCCACGCTGCAATTGTCCCCTGTCACGCGACAAAACTGAAATCAGACCGGCGAAGCGATCCTCTTGCACATAACGACTGACTAAGGAAAGGGAGCCAGCCAACCGTTCATCACTATTGGCTGCTGCCAAAACCCTGTCACGCGCTCGCGTCATCAATTCCGCTGCCGTGCGTTCATCCATTACCTCGAAATGCGGCGGAATGCCGGATTCAAAAGGGAACCGAGCAATCAAAGACTCGCAAAAACTATGAATTGTTAGGATTTTTAGCCCGCCAGGAACATCAAGCACCTCAGCGAATAGGCGGCGTGCCCGAATTGTCTCACCAGGATCCGGCATACGCCCCAATAACGCTGATAATAGGCCATCGAGATCTTTCGAATCAGCCGCTGTCCAGGCGGCTAGCCGCTCGGTCACTCGATTAGCCATTTCTGCTGCCGCCGCCTTCGTAAAGGTTAGGCATAAAATACGGCTCGGCAATGTACCGCCTAGCAAGAGCGTGAGGACGCGGTCGGTTAGAACCTTGGTTTTACCGCTACCGGCGCTAGCCGCGAGCCAAACGCATTTTCCCGGGTCCGCCGCTTCACGCTGGCGAAGATCGAGATCGAGAATATTAGTCGTCTCAACCACCCTTAGTCATCCTGCACCCCCGCCCATTCCAGAATACGCTCTAGATGCTCAAAATCATTGTAGCGCGGCCGGTAAGCAGGTGCCGGAATGGCTTGATATGCGGTTTCTGCTTTACTGAAAATATCAAGGAGCTTTTCTAAGCCCAAAAACGCATCCTCCGATAAAGTGCGATCCTCATTGGAGAAGGTTCTAATCTCACCTGCCGGATCGCCGCCGGTTAGACGCCAGTAGGCAAGCGCGTCAACATCATTGACGTCCATCTTCTCAAATCCACCGCGCGTCGCTATCGCTGCCTCTAATGACAATTGCGGCGCATAGCCATACTCAACTTCCTTACGCGAGGGGACACCACCTGTTTTATAGTCGATAATCTCCATACCACCGCCGGTCCGCCGATCAATACGGTCCGCTATGGCGGTCAAGGTAAACAATCCGTTTGCAGTCGAGATCGTAATATGCCCTTTCGCTTCCGATAACGTTTCCCCAATTTCGGCACGCCGGTCTCGTTCTTTCTCGACAAACCATTTCGCGATGCGTTCGAATCGCGGCCACCAGAATGCACTAATGGCCGGCCGAGCCAACGAATCGCCGAAAATATTTCTACCTATATCGAGTAAAGAGGCCAAAGCATCATCCGGAAAGTGATCAGCATGTTTGCGCATAAACTCATCCAAAGCTTCGTGAATAATCGTGCCCCGATCAGCGGCACCCGGGTCCGCTTCTAGCGTGTCCAGTTTTCTTAAATTCAGAATATGGCGCGCATATATGCTATATGGATCGCGCATCCATGTTTCGATCCGCGTGACTGATAATTGCTGGGGACGCGCTGCCAATGGCGGCACTGGTGCCGGCGGCAGCATGCGTTTAGTCTGTTCCGGTCGGCCCAAAGTTTGGTGCCATTCAATCCACTGAGGAGGCGAAGTCAAGCCGACACCATGGCCTGCCGCATTGAGCACTGATCGTAAGCGGCTTAGCCATCGGGTCGGCACTGCGGGAGCGCCCTCTACCTTCCGAGCACGGGTAAGAATGACATCGGGGCCCGCCAAAGCTTGTGCAAAATCGTGTGCCGACAAACCTATTCTTTGTTCCGGCAAAGGGAGCCCAAAACGCTTTAACATTGGCCTGCTGAGCCAAGGGTCAGGCTTTGGCTCTCGTGGCCAGCTACCTTCATTCAGACCTCCAATTATCAAGCAATCCGCCTGCTGCATTCGGGCTTCTAGAGGGCCCCAAATATTCAAACGTGGATGTTTCCCATGACGGGGACGCACTACATTCCGTCCTAACAGTACGTCCAGAAGAACCGGATAATCGCCTGCTGACAGCACCGAGAATGCGTCTGCTGATGCCCGCATGTCAGCAAAAAATAGTGCCAATGCCTCACCGTTCTCGCCGGCCCATAAACGAAACGCGCCCGCTTCTGTATCCGTCGCCGCTAAACATTCGGCAATGGCGATATGAGCATCCACGATTTCATTCAAAGGCGCCTCGCATTCGGCCAGTTCGGTGACCGGCATCAAACAGCGTTCCAGCGTATCTAACAATGTATCAAGAGAATGCTTCGTATCATCATTCACCGCACGTCCATCCGCCGACGCCAACACACCGCGTAGCCCACTAATGCCGCCAGATGGACGTGGCCCTCGAAGGATGTAGCGGTCAAAAAGCCGGATTAAAGATCGGAATTTCTCGGGCTTATACCCCGCCGCAGCCAGTGGGTGCTTACCAAAAGCAAGAAACGCGACGGGGGCGAAATCCTCAGCCACCAGAGCCGCTATCAACCTCATAAAGATAGCCGGCGGTGTTTCGGAGAGAGGCATACCAGCAGAATCATCTATGACGATATTCCAACGGCCAAGTGCCGCGGCCACACGCCGTGCGAGGCGCCGGTCGCTCGTGACCAGCGCGCCCGTTTTGCCTTCGGTCTCCAGAACATGCCGGAGTAAAAGCGCAATAACGCCTGCCTCTTCCGTTTCATTGGCGCATTCCAGAAGGGACAAACCGGATAGCGCTTCCGGCTCTATAACATCAAGCGATTGCCACGCCGTTGTAGTTTCCGCGGGGCGCAGGGCCTCTCTAAGGAGGCTCAGCCGTGGTGTTTCATGATGAGCATCCCCTTCGGACGATGCCTCGACGCACCATTGTGCAACGTCCCCACGTTCTGTACCCATGCGTTTTAATAAATGGGCCATCGCAAATTGCGGGTGGGTCGGTTCTCGTTCAATAGCCGACCAATTTTCCGCGTTACTCTGAATATCTAGACCAGGCAATACAATACGTCCACGCGGCAGACCCGCAATGACTGTCAACAAATCAGCAGTAGCCGGAATACTGCCCGTAGATCCCGCGGCGATAATTTCCCCATCCGGCGGATTGTCCTGCCATTGGCGAGCTTTTGCCTCCAACAAGCGATTGCGGCGCTCAATAGGTTCGAGAAACCCTAACGCCTTGACCTCTAGTGGCCACGATTCAGTAAAATGGCGAAGAAATTGTAATGTTTCCTGCCAATGGGCCGCTAAATCCTCCGGAACTAGAACGTCCAATCCCTCAAACGAAAGCCGTTCGGTTTGAACTTGATCTAGGAAACGCGCCAGTTCGCCAGCCAATAGGAAGGCATGCTCGGGAGCGGACACAAATTCCCGCTCTCCAGCAGCAGCCGATCGCCAAGCTAAAATTCGGTTCGCTAGGGCCAAAATACGTCTAATTTCAGGCATCACGGGTGGGAGTGTTGCTAAATCTAGACCCGGCATCTCTTCAAGCGCCATGCCTTCTTCGTCAGTGTCACCCAGCGCACGCAGCGCTGGTAGGACCAATGGCGCACCGCCGCGTTGGCGCAAAAAAGCTTCGGTTAAAGCCCGGCAGGCACGGCGCGTGGGCAATAAAATTGTATAATCAGCGAGCCTCAGTTTATCATCGGCTGTTTCGTCAAGTAATCCGGCAGCCAAATCATCAACAAATGAACGATTTGCGGAAACCGTATAAACTGATGCGTGGCGCGGTTCCTGCGAAATCTCGACCATCAATCCCTCAACCAACTCATCGGCTATTAGTGGCAATATTGCCTCGCACCATGGTTTCCTCAACCACCTTTAATTCTTCCGGCGTACCCACATGATACCAGTCTCCGTCATGAACAATGGCAAAAAGCCTCTCCGATTCCTCAGCTTTATCGTAAAGGATGTTAAGTGAGAATGACCCGCCCGGCGCCTTCGAGAATAACCGTGGATGTAAAATCTGAACGCCTGCGAAAATAAAAGCGGCAACCTGATTCTCGGTACGGCGGTGCGCCTGATTATCGGTATTTAAATGAAAATCGCCAAGTCCGGAATAGTGGATTAACCGCGAGGTCGGTTGCAATAGAAGCAACGCATCCATTTGTTTCTCATTCCACGCTGCCGCTAACCGATCAAGTGCCGGTGTGGGCCCGTCAATCCAAAGCGCATCGCTGTTAAGCACAAAAAACGCTTTCTTGCCTAATAAATGCAATGCATTGGCGACGCCGCCGCCGGTTTCCAATCGTTGCGCCTCGTGCGAAACTCGTATTTCTCTACGATCCGCCAAATGCGCTTCGATCTGCTCCGAGAGGTAGTGCGCATTTACCACTACCTGCGAAACACCTGCACTTTCAAGACGCTCCAAGCTGTAATCGATCAACGGCTTGTGCAAAACCTGAACCAATGGCTTGGGAAGGTTATTGGTAATAGGTTGCATACGAATTCCGAGCCCGGCTGCTAAGACTATTGCGTGTGTAAGCACAGTCATGACACTGTTTCCGAACTCGGAATGACACGTCGATCGGCGGGAACGGCCTTGTCGAACCACTCCCTAACAGGTTCTAGGGCTGGGTGTTTGAGGTCCCCTTCAAGCCATCGCCACACGCGGCTGATATGATGAAGATAATGGGGTTTTCCATCCCGCCGGGCTAAACGAGTAAATATGCCTAATATTTTAGTGCTTCGTTGCGCGCCCAGCACCGCATATGATGCAAAAAAGCGGCCTTTATCCAGCTTCGGGTTCGCGTCGCAATAATACTGCAAATATTTTGCAGCAAGGTCCGTAGGAACGTCTCGACGAGCGTCTTCGAATAAAGATACTAAATCGTAGGCGATAGGCCCACGGACCGCGTCCTGGAAGTCCAATAGTCCGCAAGCACCAACGCCGGACCGGTTCTTAAGCCACATTAAATTATCGACATGGAAGTCTCGCAAAACCAATGTTTCCGGTACCGCACGTGTCTCCGAGAGAACCGATAGCCACCGGTCCGTGAATTCAGATTGCTCTGCGTCCGTAGTATTGAAACCTCGAACAGCCGGTAAATACCAGTCCGTGAAGAGAGAAGCTTCTTCGAGAAATTTCGTATCGTCGTAGTGCGCAATATTTTCGGCTTCCGTCGGGTCAAAAGCACCATGGAGGTGAATGAGGACGTCCACCGCAAGCTTATAAAGGTCGTATTCATCAGCGCCTTGATTAAAGCAGCGGGAATACGTTGAGTCGCCGAAATCCTCCAGCAACAGTAAACCAGCCTCTAAATTCTCCCCAATGACTTTCGGCGCGCTCAGGCCGAGTGATCGGAGTAAGTTTGCTATTCTTACAAAGGGGCGAACATCTTCCGTGGGCGGGGGAGCATCCATCAGCACGGCAGATAAGGAGCCTTTGCGAAGTCTGTCATAACGACGAAAAGAGGCATCACCCGCTAACACGGTTCGACCCGCCTGACGCCATCCGGACACTGTTAAAAACTGCTCGATTGCCAAGGCACGTTTAGTCATTAGTCGTTGCACGAAAAATATCCAATAGGGTTTGGAAGCGTTCAGTCCAACCCGCGCCTACCTTGATTTTGAGGGATCTTTTTTCAGCGCCTGCACCGGACACTTCCTCAATGAAAATATCGAGCCGGTTTTCTGTGTAGGGGATAAGAGCGCGTTCTGGCCATTCGATCAGCGATACGCCATTTGCCATTGCATCCTCGAACCCCAACTCCTGGACCTCAGCGGCGAATTCCACGCGGTAGAGATCATAATGATAAATAGCTAGTTGAGCGGCGTCATAATGTTGCATCAGCGTAAAGGTTGGGCTGGGAACAATCTCATCGGGTCGGGTCAATGCCCTAATAAAAGCGCGCGCGAATGCAGTTTTCCCAGCCCCTAAAGCACCTGACAAGCCGATAACATCACCGGTAGATGCCTCTGAAGCGAGGCAGGCTGCAAAGGCGCATGTTGCAGTTTCATCGGTTAACTCGATCATGGGAATTGTGGGTCCTCAATTTGGCCTTCCATTGGCTGCCGTAGCCCTCCGGCTCACTGTCATGCCCTCATTAGTACTTGATTGCAATCCGATAAGTCCTCCGATGGAGCTCTATAAAATCTTTATAAGCGTTTCATCATGGTCCTGGTCTGATTCCCACGGTTTGGTATTATCTGCCTTAATCTTTTCGAACAACCGGTCTTTGTTTTCGAAGTCAAAACCAATACCCGTATCAGCGACAATAATGCACAAATCGCGGCCCTCGCAACGCCTCGACAACAGAACGTGTCAACTTCAAGTATAATTTTTACGGCATTCGATAATAAATTTCCGATAGCCCAACGTAACCGCCTTGCACCCACCTTAAGCGCGCCCAGGGCTCGCCAAAAATCTAAGCTACCAGATACATCACACTCCTCTACCCGCTCGTCTATGACCTCAACGAGATCCCACAACAGTCGCTAGAGGTCGACATTCTGACAGCGTAATTCTTAAGACTTCGCTACATTCGTTTCTAAATCCGAAATGGCGTCAATTAGCGCTAAAAGTCGATTGGAAGCGTTCATAATATAAGCGATGTAAACGCTTTAGTTGTAGTTTAGGGCACCAACTATTTGCTGGCTAAGGAATTGCGTACAGCCGAAAAGCAAAAAAACCGTATTGCAACGCAAAGCTTTACCGATAGACAATTCTCCACCAAACGAAAGAATTTTGACACGAATTCATGCGCCAGCCGCGCTCTTTAAATGTCTGGGGAATAGCGGTGAGGCTAACAAAGACGTTGCCGCTGAAAACGCGGTAGAGGGTAAGAAGAATTAGTACCGGTAATAATCGGGCTTAAAGGGCCCATTCTCACCAACACCGATATATTCCGCTTGTTCTTTGGACATTGTGCTCAATTTCGCGCCGAGCTTGGATAAGTGCAAAAGGGCAACCTTTTCATCAAGCGACTTTGGCAGCACGTAAACCTTATTCTCGTATTTCTCATAGTTTTGCCAAAGCTCAATTTGCGCCAAGACCTGATTAGAGAAAGAAGCCGACATCACAAAACTCGGATGTCCGGTCGCACAACCGAGGTTGACCAAACGACCTTCTGCTAGCACTAACAATCGTTTGCCATCTGGGAATTCAACTTCGTCCACCTGAGGCTTCACATTGTGCCATTTATAATTTTTGAGATCGTTGATAGCGATTTCCGAATCGAAGTGACCTATGTTGCAAACAATCGCTCGATCCTTCATTTCACGCATATGATCAAGCGTAATCACATCGATATTGCCGGTCGTTGTAACAAAGATATCGCCATTCGGCGCAGCTTCTTCGATAGTCGTTACTTCATAGCCCTCCATCGCCGCCTGCAACGCGCAAATCGGATCTATTTCGGTCACTAATACGCGTGCTCCTTGCCCTCTTAAACTCGCAGCGGACCCTTTACCCACATCTCCATAACCACACACCACTGCCGTTTTGCCCGCGAGCATAACGTCGGTTGCGCGTTTAATACCGTCGATCAGGCTCTCGCGACAGCCATATAAATTATCAAATTTAGATTTCGTTACCGAATCGTTGACATTGAAAGCTGGCACCGCAAGCGTGCCGTTCTTTTCCATCTCATGCAAGCGATGCACGCCAGTAGTCGTTTCTTCAGAAAGGCCACGTACTTCTTTCAATAATTCCGGATATTCTTCATGCAGCATAATGGTCAGGTCGCCGCCATCATCGAGCACCATATTCGGCACCCAGCCATTAGGACCAGTGATAGTTTGGTTCATACACCACAAATATTCTTCTTCGGTCTCACCTTTCCATGCAAAAACTGGAATGTCTGACGCCGCCATAGCAGCCGCGGCCTGGTCCTGAGTTGAGAAGATATTACAAGAGGCCCAACGCACTTGAGCACCCAACGCCACCAGCGTTTCCATCAAAACGGCAGTTTGAATAGTCATATGCAAGGACCCAGAAATACGAGCGCCATCCAGCGGCTTCTCAGCACCAAATTCTTCACGAATTGCCATCAAACCAGGCATTTCCGTTTCCGCTATTGCAATTTCTTTACGGCCCCATTCGGCAAGCTCGATGTCCGCGACTTTATAATCTTGCTCCTTAGCCATTGGGCCCTCTCTTCTAAATAATATGAAAATAACGGATGAAACGTACTGTATAGCCTCCACCGCGGGGGGGGTATAACAGCGCTCAGGTGAATATTGCAAGAAAAATATAACAATATCTTTATATGGTTATGAATAGGCGGGCACCTAATCTTCGATCTTAACTATCGGGTAAAAAGCCACAAATTCCTTGATGTTAGCGGCTTCAGGTTTCGGATTTCTATAGGTCCAGGACACATTTTCCGCTATTTCTCCATCGACCGTCACGGAATAATAGATCGCTGTCCCCTTCCAATCGCAAAAAGTCATATGGTCTGTTTCTTTGAATAGCGAACGATTAATCGCACCCGGTGGAAAATAAACTTTTCCTTCCACCGTTTTCACTTGATCTGATTCTGCTATAATTGACCCATTGAAAATTGCTTTTACCATACTCCTAAGCCTTACTCCTCATTAAACCCTTCAGACACCAAATCCGAAATCGCGTCTATTGCCGGCGACGCCTCCTCGCCCGACGCCCTAACACCAATAATGCTGCCTGGTCCCGCGCCTAACATCATAAGACCCATAATTGAATTTCCCGGCACCTCCATGCTAGCTTTCGAGATTACAATTACCGCATCGAATTCGTCCACGAGCTTTGCCAGCTTTGCCGCTGCACGCGCATGTAACCCTTTGGAATTAACGATTCTGAGGTTTCGTTCCTCTTGACTAGCCATATCTCAGAGTAGTGCTTCTAAACCGCGCCGTCGGACAATAAATTCGACGCAACATTTATATATTTACGACCCGCATCTTGAGCCTCCTTCACCACCTCCGGCAAAAATCCGGAGGCTCTGATCGATGCGAGCTTAATAAGCATCGGCAAGTTCACGCCAGCAATCACTTCCGTTTTATCCTGGTCCAACAATGAAATTGCTAAATTCGACGGCGTACCCCCAAACATATCTGTCAACAAAATAGTTCCATCACCCGTTTCGACGGAACCCATCATATTCATAATTTCTTGGCGCCGCTCCTCAATGTCATCGTCTGCGCCAATGCAGACTGTCGCAAAATGGGTCTGAGGTCCTACCACATGGACCAACGCCGCTAAAAACTCTTCTGCCAAACGCCCGTGCGTTACCAGAACCACCCCAATCATTCGACCACCTTTTCATTCGATTTTTCGTTCATCACGCCATATCGCGGCCGGCATTTAGATGCATGTCGCGATGCCGCAATCTCATGGCCCAATCATTTTTTTCCAGCCATTCCGACAATTCGATTGCTACATAGACAGACCGATGCCGACCACCAGTACAACCTATCGCTATAGTCAAATAACTTTTGCCCTCCTGCTGATACCGCGGCAAACATAATCCAAGCATAGATTTTATGCATTCAACGTATATCTCCAGATCCGGATCCCCCTTAATATAGCGCTGAACGGCATCATCTTCGCCGGTACGATCCCGCAACGCAGTTTTATAGTGTGGGTTTCGCAAAAAACGAACGTCGAAGACTAAGTCAGCCTCCCGGGGCACGCCGTGGCGAAACGAAAAAGATGTTACGCATAAATTCAATCCCGGGCTGCGGTCTAGGGCAAAGCGAGCCGCAACAATCTCTTTTAATTCGGCCAAAGCGCTCTCGGTGGTATCGACAATTAAATCAGCCCGGCTGCGAAGTCGGACGAGGAGACTACGCTCCAATTTGATCGTATCGGGCAAAGGGCGATCCGCATCCAGCGGGTGCCGGCGGCGCGTTTCCGTATAACGGCGCACCAACACCGCATCATCGCAGTCGACGAATATCGACGTAACCGCACGATTCCCTTTCGATGCCAACTGCTCCACCTCATCAATGACAAGCTCGACGGCAAAATCGCGCGTCCGAAGGTCTATGCCGATAGCAAGTGGACGCTCCCCGCCGAGTAAATTCGACTGTTCAGGTAAATCAACCAGACGCTCTAGCATGGAAAGCGGCAAATTATCGACAGCTTCATAGCCCAGATCTTCCAAAACCTTGAGGGTCGCTGTCCGCCCTGCTCCTGACATCCCCGTTACCAAAACCACCCGTTCACCCATTGATTCTTCCTTTGGAAACTCACACGATCGGGGACATAACACTACTCATATGCTCATCCTTTTCAGTCGAGAGCACAATGATTTAACGCAAATTTTATCTTGGCAACGGCAGATGCTTCAAACGCCGAAACTAAAATAACAGGCACTATAATGCCCAAAATCTCCGTCGATTCTAATTTCGGCAGCCGCTCTATCTCGCTTTTGGAACTTAGGAGAACCACCATTTTCAAACAAACTTCCGAGATCGCGGGAACGTCGACGATCCCTATCCCCCTAATCTCCATTCGACCCGATAGTTGCGGTGGTGCCTCCGCAAAGACCTGGCCATTGTTCAACCGCAAAACCGCTTGATCATCAGCCACCAAGCTTGCGCCCGCCTCTAGAAATCGCAACGCCAAATCAGATTTGCCGCTACCGGGCTCTCCTTTCAACAATACACCGTTCCCGTCTATACCGATCACTGTACCATGGACGGTTTCGCGGTGCCCCCCCATGGCGGCTTTACTCAATTGGCAAGGTTACGGTAAAGCGCGCGCCGGACCCTGTCTCGCTATCATCCCCACAGTTTTCTGCAGTGATCGTGCCGTTATGTGCCTCGATGATCTGTTTCGAAATCGAGAGACCCAGTCCGGAATGCGTACCAAATTTCTCGCCTTCAGGGCGCTCCGTATAAAAGCGGTCAAAGATAGCCTCGCGTTTACTGTAAGGAAACCCGGGGCCCTGATCTTCAACAACGACTTTAACTGCGTTACCAGTTTCCGACACTGTCACGGTGATAACGCCATGCTCTGGACTAAAGCTCACGGCATTGCCCAACAAATTTCTGAAAACCTGCACCAGCCGCCCTTCTACACCTATAATTGTCAGAGCCGAATCTTCATCGGCCACCAACGCCATCGTCGGCGCATAATTCTCCGTAACCGCATGATGGACATCCACCAACGCTTTTACCATACGCCCAATTTCCACCTTCCCCATTTCCTCTCGGCTAAGCTCCGAGTCCAATCGAGAAGCATCCGATATATCCGTGATAAGTCGATCAAGGCGCTGCACATCTTCAAGAACAATACTCATTAACTGCTTTTGCTGGTCAGGGTCTTTCAATCGAGCCGCCGTCTCAACCGCGCTTCGTAACGACGTTAGTGGATTCTTGATTTCATGACTCACATCGGCTGCAAACCGTTCCGTCGCATCCATTCTGTCATGCAGCGCGTCGGTCATTTCGCGCAATGCACCGGACAAATCGCCAATTTCATCACCACGTACGGAAAAA
>Ga0315315_10004572_pt1 | contig 12750 bp, 7 predicted proteins | sample M140m3416metaG_FD_203699 | JGI IMG/M metagenome (GOLD analysis project Ga0315315, IMG submission 203699) | Ammonia-oxidizing marine archaeal communities from Monterey Bay, California, United States - M1 40m 3416 | ecosystem: Environmental > Aquatic > Marine > Intertidal zone | place: USA...
GTGCCCGAGCGCGCCGCAGCTGGTGCCGTCGCGCGCGTCGATGAACGGGCCGACCGAGTACGGCGATTCGGACGCTCGGACGGTCCCTGGGCCGCACACGGCGGCCAATATCAGCGCCCAGAGGCGGCGCATTTTTTCGAGGGTGCGTCCAGCACGCCGCCCCTCCGCGCTTTGTGCGCCTACGCCCCTTTTGCCCTAGCCTACCGGTCGGAGGTCATATGATTTTGGTTCTTAGACCGAACCCCTCCAATCGTCCTTCGAACCCCTATGTACTCACCGCGGACGTGACGACAAAGAGGGGAACGTGTCCGTGGGATTCGACGACGCTGCCTTCTTCCGAGCTCGGGAGTTTGCCGTATACCTCGTCCTGGCTGTCGAATTCTTTTGCCTCGACGGCGCCGTCGCTCCAGAATCCGCCCATGGCCGTTTTCAGAGAAGATATCGACACTGGAACGCACGGCATGCAGCGCAGGGCCACCACAAGCCGCGGGGCCTTGTCGCCATCCCGAAGTTTGCAGACGACCATGGCGTGCGACTGAAGGACGTCTTCGCCCCTCGGCCCGCGCAGGCCCTGCAAGGACCTCGACAATACCGCCTCGGCCGCGTCGACTTCGGTGTCGACAATGCCTTCGGTGCGTCGGACCTTTTGGCGCGTCGTTTCCACCGTCTTTTCCAATTCCTCAAACTCGCCGTCTTCGCGGCGCCGCTTGCGCTTGTTTGACAATGCCGGCGGGGGCGCGTCGCTCTTTGCGGCGTCCGCATTGATGCGCGCAGCGTAGACGAGCTTCTTGCCGTCTGTGACTAGAAAATCATCGGGCTTGCCGAGGCCGGCTTCGCTTGCCGACCGCTTGAGCGTATCGTGCAACTCGGCCAAGTTTGCAAAGCTGACCCGGGTGGGCAAAATGTGCCGAGACGAGCACTCCGAGGACTTGGAGTCGGTTGCTCCGAGGCGGGAGGCGCACGATGCGAGCGCGCGGTGAACCGCGTCCATTCTCGGCTGGGGCTTGTAAACGCGGATATTTCAAACCGAGGGATAGCGGCAAATGATCAAGCGCATTCTCGACGCGCCGGCGAGCGCCGGAGAGCGGATGACGTGGTCGTCGGAAGACTCCGACCACGACGCCCAACCCGCCAAGAGGCCGATGGCCGTCAAGAAGCAGGCGCCGACCGCGTGGCGCGAGGCGCACCTCGCCGAGCTGTCCCTATCGTACAACGCCGCGGTGGCCAAGGCGGAAACGGAGGCGGCGCTCGCGGCGATTGCAAACGGGCCGCAAAAGATTTCGCTCGAAGAGTGAGTGTACAAACGCGTCGCTAGAGTGCGTGTGCGCGTGTGTTGTTGTTACGTTGCATGTTTACGCACGCCGCGCTGCGGTCCGCCCACCGGGCGACGCTCCACCACCACAACACGCGCCACGGGTCGCTCCCGCCGACCCCGGGCGCCTTTCCGCGCGTCCAGCCCGTGGGCGTCACGTGCAAGGTCGACCCGGCCGGCGCCACGAGCCTCGGGATTCGCATCTTGGGCTTTGCAGCGGGCCGTCCCTGCGAGCAGGACACGGCCGGCCACCCCAGCGGCCGCGTCCAGCCTGTCTGGTGCCCCGAGTTGCACTGGCTGCGCTACCGCTTTGTAAACCCGGCAAACACAATCGACACCGGCGCCGTGCAAACGCTGGTGCAATCCGAATTGAAAAAGAACGCGCCTTACGACGGAGAGAAACCCCAGCGCCTTCCCTTTAACGCGGTCGAAGTCATCATCCGCGACATTCCCGGCGTGTACGCGCTCGACGTGAACATTCTTCCTCTGGCGTGGCTGCCGCTGCCGACGGTGCAGCGCGCCGTCGGCGCGCTCTGGCGACCGGTGATCGACGGGCTCTTCCTATCCGCCGGCGCGTGGCCGTCGCACTATTCGCGAGAGGTTACCGGTTCAAACTCGGCGATGCACATGACACTGTACTGCACTAAGAACGACCCGCCTAAAAAGTGAACGGGTTTGTGAGTCGCGCGTTTTTTTCACTGCCGCCTCGATTCGCCCTCGCGCTGCAATTGGCGCGAGCGCTCCACCCCGCCGTTCCAGTCGTATTTGTCCGACCGCTCCACGGGGGTGCCGCGGTGGGTTTCGTGGCGGGCGCCCTGCCCGTCCCAGCTGCGGCGCGCGCAAAACCAGCACGAGATGATGATCAAAAAGACCGCAATCGGAATGAAGAACATGAAGATGAGCTGTTGGATTGCCACGACGCGCGAGGGCGGCGGCGACGGCGGCGGGTGGCTCGGCGGCGGCGGCGACGGCGGCGGAAACGGCGGCGGCCCGGGCGGCGGCTGCGGCACCGGCGGTTCGTAGGGCGGCATGGGCGACTGCGGCGGCGACTTGGGCGGGCGCGGCGGCGAGGGCGGCTTGGAGGGCGGCGAGGGCTTGGAGGGCGGCGGCGGCGAGGTCGGCGGCGGCGGAGGCGTGGGGGGCGGCGACTTGTTCGTCGCCGCGTTGAGCGTGAGGTGCGCCACCTTGCCATTGTACTCGGGCATGCTCGAGTCCACCGTTGCCGTGAGCGCGTCGGCGACGTCGACGGGGTCGGGCAGCACGGCCGCCAGGAACTCGCGCGTCGGCGGCGGCCACGGGTCGTTGCCGTCCCAGGCGAGCTCGGACACGCTGATGCTCAGACGCGGCGTTTGCTTCGCCAGAAGCACTTTCAGGTAAGAGCCGGCCGTTCCCGTCGGAACAATGGGAACGCAGAGCTCGGCCGTGATGGTCTGCGGCTCGCCCGGAATGACCGTTGCCAACGACGGCGTAAAGTGCACGCCCGAGGGGTCGGTGCAATGCGCGAGGGTGGCCACCATACCGCCGACGCTGCCCAGAACGCGGTACGCTTTTAAGAAGAAGAAACGCACGCCATACTATTCACACACGCGGGTCCGGTAAATCGTTTCCCCCGTCCGAAGCGCCGCTCAGAAGCGCGCGAGCTTCGGGTCGCGCTTCGGCTTGAGGCCCGCTTCGCGGCGGCGTTTGCACGCCGCGGCGATGGCCTCGCCTCCGCTCATGACGTTGCTCTGCTGCTGCGCGAGCATCCGGCGCCGCTCGCGATGGAGCTCGCCGTACTCTTCTCCGCCCTCCGCGGTGTTGTCGGCGTACGAAATCGTCATCCGCTCCTGCGCTTCCATGCTGGTCAGCCTCGCCTTGGGCACCTTTCCGATGTGCTTGCTGTACGCCCGTCCCGGCCCGTCGGGATTGGACGCGCGCGCATTCCGAACCTGCAGTCGAATGTAGAGGCCGTGGTCGCAGAGCCGCGCCTGCTCGTCGTCGGTGAGGTGGCCCCGCGCATCGAGCTGCTTGTTTGTGAACAATAGCCACGTCGACCGCGCGAAGAGATTCCCGGTCAGTTCGTCGAGGTCGTTGGTATTCTTGAGCTTGGACTCGGCGTTTGCGTATTGCACGGATGCAAAGCTCAGAGGGCACCCTTCGGCGAGGCTCTCTTGCTGCAGCAGCTGGTACTGCTGGCGAAGGCTGAGCTCGGCGTTGGCGTCGCTCTTGTTGGCGACCACGAACCGCGTGGCCTTCAGCGGCGGCGCGCGCGTCAGCGGGACCAGGATGTTTGCATTCCCGGGCCTCGCGGGAAAGCGGAGCGAGTGCTGCGGACGGTCCCGAAGCATCCGCTCGAGGAGCTGCTTGCGCGCCGTGCCGGGGATTGCATTCGGGCCGATGGTGAAGACGTCCGGGTAGCTGTCGATCGCCGCATCAAAGTCTTCTTCGCAATCAAAATGGAACATGTCGTTGGCGATGATCGTGAGGGCGGTGGCCTGCATGTCCCATTCGTAGTACATCGAATTGATGGCGGCAGTCTGCCGCAGCGGCGCCGCTTCGGCCTTGGCGCGCGCGTCTTCGCTGGTGGGCTCCAGCGACGGGGCCGAAGAGCTCGCCCCTCCCGCGTGCGGCGCGCTCACCTGCGCGGCCATCGACGACGGCATGGGCGTCTCGTCGGCCGCCGCGCGCGCCGCGTCCGCCCCGGGCGGACGCGCCGGATCGCGCCACGAGTCGCTGTCAATGTCGACCATCGGATCGTCGTGCGTCTGTCGGCTCCGCGCCGAGCCGACCATGAGCGAATCGGGCGTGAGCAGATTCTGGCACCCGCTCAGCCCCGGAACGTTGTTGAGCATCGCCGCGATCTCGACGACCCACGCCGCGTGCCCGGCGCTGACCCACTTGTTGAAGTAGATGCCGCCGCCGTCCTTGTCCTCCTCAATGGGAGGCGACATTGCAAACTGCTGCGGCCGCACGCACGTCGGCAGCGCGCAATTGTCGTTGAGGAGGTCGAGTCGCCGCTGGTAAACGTTGTCTTCGTGCGGAACGCCACAGCCGATGCGCACATTCTGATTCGGCGCCTTGTACTGCTCCGAAAGAACGCGCTGGCCCTGATCGTACATGCAATCGGGGTTGATCACGGCCGGATCGATCGGCTTCCCATGGGGCTGTGCGTCGATCGGGCTGTAGTCGCTGTGGAGCGACTTGATGCGATCAAAGTCGTCGTCGCGACGTTTTGGCGTCCTCACCAGATTGCTCCGATCGTTTGCATCGGCGAGACTCGCAATGACGTCGCGGTAAATCGCGGCCGTCACGTTCTTGTCTTTGGGCATCGAGAAGACCTCGCCGTTGTTGGACTCGGCCATGACCTGTATCGCCGCGCGCATCCACACGCTCTTGCCCGCCCCGGTGTTTCCGATGACGTTGCCGACGACGGTGCCGCCCCCGCCGCCTTGGGCCTGCGAGCCCGCGCCCGGCCCGACGGCGTCCGGAAGGTCGGTGGTCGCGACGACGGGCTTCCCCTTGGTGGGCGGCTTGAAGCGCGCCCACCCAAAGTCCCAATCGACCGGTCCCGGGTACGCCGAATTCTTGACCTTCTTGTACTCCCACCGCGCCTTTGAGCTCATTCCGAGCATTGCGAGGTTGTGATCGAGGCCCAGTGTGCTCACGCTCTCGCTGAACCCGCGGAGCGCGCAGTCGAGCAAATTCTGCGGCACGCCGCTGTTCAGAACCTCGTCGAGCGTCGGGAGGTGGCTCCCGGCCACCGCGGCGGGCGTGAGCTCGATCGGCTGTTGCTCATTCGGCAGATGCACCCGACGGAGCGACGCGTTCGTCGAGACGATCCGCTCGAAGCGCTTCGTCTCCGTCTCGCCGGGACGCGCCCGCGCGGCCGAGCCCGCCGCGGTGTCGACGAGCGCGTGGCTCATCTTGTTGCGCAGCTGTCGGCGCGCGCTGAGCTGCCCGCCCAGCTCCGAGCAGCCGCTTCGAGTCAGGCCTTCCGTGATGATCTGTCTGAATTGCAGCCCGGGGTCGCTCGGACAACCCGCGCTGCCCTGCGGCGCCGGCTGCACGGTCGGATCGCCCTCGTTCGTCCCGAATGGCAGCCGGCCGCTCGGCCGCTCGGGGCCGCCGCCCGTGGTGCGCAACCGGCGCAAGTCGATGGCGTCGCCGTGCATCTGCGCAAGGACGGTCTTTAGGTGGAAGGCGATTGCGGTGCACGCGGGGATGTGATCGATGTTGTGGGACCAGGCGTTGAGGATGTTTTCCATGTCGAGGTGTCGCTGCAAATTGTGCACGACGTCCGTGAGCTGCGTCACGTCCCACTCCTTCAACGAACCGTCGTCATTCGGGCGCATGTCCTCGAACTCGACCGACGATTCCATGCACGAGAAGAACTTTTCGACGACGGCGCTCTCGACGGCAAAGAGATCGAAGAGCATGCGCAGCTTGATCTTCTTCCTATCCGTGGCCGTGGGAATGTCGTACTCCTCGCGGAAGATGCGGTCCCACTCGTCGGTGATGCGCATCGCAAACCGCAGGTTGGGCCGGCAAAAGGGCAGCTCCTTGATGAAGACCAGCACGTAGGCGCACAAGCCGGAAACGACGCGCAGCTGGTTGATCCGAATCTTCAGCTCGATGGTCGTCATGTCGTGCTTGAACTGCGCGTCTTCGGCCTTGGAGGCCTCCTGGTTTGGGTGCACGATGGCGGCCCACGAGCGCTCGACGAGCGCCTTGCGCGCGTCGTCGGGGTCGACGCTGTCCTTGAGGCCGAGCGGCCCGTAGTTGGTGGAGATCACGCGCGTCTCGTAGTGGATCGTCTTGAGGATGCGCGTCTTGAACCCCTCGATGCTGCCGCCGCCGGCGCGCGGGTCGCTGACCTTTTCGGTGCGCTGGTAGGTGACCTCCTGGTCCATTGACCTGCGCGGGGCGAGGGCGGTGAGTTGGGATTGGGCGGTGCCAACGGCGCGGAAGCGACGGCGTACACTTGTTTCATGTACTCCATGCGCGACGAGTCGATCCCGCCAAAGTCGGCGGGCATCTCGTCGTAGGAGACGAAGCAGCCGCAGAAGTCGTCCCAGACGCCGTTCATGCCCTCCTTCTTGGACGACTCGCCCGCCTTGCGCATCCAGCCCTCGATCAGGATCTCCTTCATGCGCGTCGCGCGCATCGACTTGCCGGCGCCGGCGCCGCCGCACCTGCGAATGCGCGGGCGTCAGCTATGCGCGCAAAGAGAATTGCACAGGTTCGAAATTGGGGCTTACATCAGAAAGAAGAAGCTCACCTCCTGAAAGCACTCGAATGCGTGCGTCCACAGCTCCAGCATCAGCCGAATGTCCGAGCCCGAGATGCTCGCGCAGCGACTGAACAGCGTGAACAGAAACACGCGCCACGAGCCCATCGGCGTCGTGTCCTTGGACGCGAGCGAGCGGTTGTACAGAAAGGCCAGGTTTGCGCACATCGGCGCCGCGTTCGAGTTGTTGGTCCGAACCGAGCGGGGCTCGTACCCGACCCGGGCGGCGTGCTTGGACGAGAGCGACACCGCCTCGCGCAGCGCCTCGGGCAGGCCCGTTCCGAGGATGGTCCGCCACCCCGGCGGAATCAGCGCCCGCGTCCGCTTGCACGAGAAGGCGTGATCGAACGAGAGCAAGCCCATGCGAATCACCTCGTCCACGCCGGCCGCAAACGACGTGCGCCGCACGTCGTCCTCTTCCTGTGCGTCTTCGATGTCCTCCTCCGTCTCGTATGGCAAGCCTTTGATCCGCAGCGTCTCCTTGTCATTCCACTCCACGGCGACGTCGTTGGCTCGGCGGATTTGAATCGAGAGCTCCTTCAGAATCTGGTGCGGCTCCAGTACCGAGCCCGAGTCGGAATTCAGTCCGTCGCTCTGATCGTACGACCGCAGGTCGAGTCGCTGGAGCTCGGTGGCGGTCATGTCGAGCGTGTCCGGCGTGAGCATCGTCAGCGCGCTCTCGAGGTTCTTGGCCGCCATCGACTGCCGGCGCAGCACCTGCTGGGTGTAGTGCGCCACGGTCGCGCTGCGCAGCTCCTCAAACGTCGTGAGCTTCCCGCCGGAACGCTTGACCGCCGTCGAGATCGCATTGTTGGGCTTGTCCTTGTCGAGCTCGAAGATCATCTGCAGCAGCGCGTCGCCGGGAACCGAGACCTCGGCGACGTCCGTCGGAAAGCGCGCGCGAAAGATGTTCAGCATCGCGCCCTTGGTGCAAACCCAGACCGTCCTTTGCGTCTTGCAGAATTCGGGCGGGTCGAGCTCGCCGTTTGCGTTGAAGTAGTCCGACCAGATCCGCTGCTGGGCGTGGCACTGCACGCGCTTGCCGCCGAGGGACAGTCCGGACATGCGCACGTTGACATAGTACGCGTCGCCGTTGCCCGTAAAGTGCGGATGGTTCGCGTCGCTCGACGCGGGCACGATCCGGTCCGGATTCAGAGCCACGCTCGGTCCGAGCGCGCTCTCGCCGCCCCACCGCTTGTGCTTGCGCAATTCGCCCACCTGGTGGCCCTTTGGAAGGTCGTCCGTGGGGTTTGGATACAGCGGCCACCCGTTGTCGTGCGAGCTCTTGCCCCCGTACACGTGATAGATGAGGCTGAGATCCTCGAGGTTTGTGATGGTCTTGTACATGTTGCTGACGTTCTTCTCCAGGTTTGTGGCGTCCACCTGGATGCGGTGCAGCTTGTTCGCATTCTGCATTTTGGCGTTTCGCTTCCGCTCCTCCGTGCCGCTGGTCTGGCCGTGGCGCCACATCTGGCAGTTTTCGTTCATGATGGCCTGCCACTGCTCGTCGGAGGAGTGCGTCGGGTCTGCAATCGCCTTTGTGATCCAAAAGCCTATGCGCGTCTCGCCGTCTTCGGCGTAGGACCACTCAAAGAACCAGGTAAACTGCAGTCCTTCTTCGTGCATCTGATTGGGATCGGGACAGAATGTGTATTCGCACGGAATGCCATTCTTCCGGAGCTGATCCATCGCGGCCTCTCGCTCTGGGCCGTGTTGGATGCGCTCCAGAAACGCCGGCGAGCCCGTCACGATGCCTTTGCTCGTGCCCATTGTCAGCATTCCCAACAGCTTTGCGCAGGCAACCTGCTGCTGATGCCGAGCCGCGTCGTCGAGCGTGACCCAATCGCCGAGGAATTCGGCGTCCTTGGAGATGTAGTCGAGCATGACGTGCACTTGCTCGAACCGCATCCACTTGGGAGCCTTTCCGCGCTTGAACATGCAGTGCTCGCCATCGTTTCCGATGGTGTAGGGCGACCAGTCGCCGCCTTCGGAACTCGGATTGATCGTCCACGTCGGCGGGATGGGCTGCTTCCCCTCGCCCTGGGCTTCGGGCGACCACCCCGGCACGTCTTTGAGAATCTGCTTGAGCACGTCGTCTGGAGTGGACTGCTGCTGCGGGTTTCGGGCGCGCGCGCGAGCCGTCGAACCGAGTCCACCTCGGCCGCGACCGCGCCCCCTGCCGCCGCGCCCAATTGGCCACTGACCGCGCCCGGGCCTGGGCGCGGATCCGGACGCGGAGGCGCTGCCCTCGTGATCAGAAAGGTCCGTCGGCGGACTCGGCGACCGCAACGAGACCGGCTCCTCGTCCGATTCCGAACCCGACAGCGAGTACGCGGACATCGGTTCGTTCTCGGCGCGCGGCGCGTTCGCCGAGCGGAATCGGGCTCTGTGCAATGGCTAGCGCTGTCTCTCCACTGGCTGCGTTAAACTGCATCGTGCACGAGCGGCAGCCGGCGGGGCGGGACCTACCAAAATAGTGTGGACCCTCGCCCCGGGTGGGTACTAGAAATCCGAATGGAGATTGACAGGAGATGAACTAGAAATGTACTAGAAATGTACTAGAAAATTTTTTCTAGTACTCTTCTAGTAGTCAAGCCGCCGGCCGCGTTGACAGAATTGTCGGATGGGTTAGTCAATACTAATACGAATAGTAAACCGCCGCGTACGCGCGTTTATGCATGTTTTACTTCGCCACGACCACGCGTAACTTCTATGTACGGGCGCGTACGCGGCGGTTTACTATTCGTACTAGCATTGACTAACCCATCCGACAATTCTGTCAACGCGGCCCGAGGCTTTGACTACTAGAAGAGTACTAGAAAAAATTTTCTAGTACATTTCTAGTACATTTCTAGTTCATCTCCTGTCAATCTCCAGTACGATTTCTAGTACTCTCCGCGCGCCCGGCTACGGCCTATCTATCGACACCAGCGCGTACTCGCGGGCAAAGCACGTGAATGCGATGCTGACTATGGCCACAACGTGCCACGACGCGTGCGCCGTGGCCACGCAGCCGCACGGTTGGCAGCGGAAGCATTGCAGCACCCCCTTCAAAGCAATGCCCTGGCCGTCGTATTTGACCAGCAGCTTGTCTGGCCACATCAAAACGCGGTCGATGTACATCCCGAAGCTCAGAACGAAAAACCCGGCGCCTTGCAGCCCAAGGATGACCGCAACGTTCTCGCCCGAAAACGTCGCAAACGCCGCCGGCGCAAAGGCAAAGTATCCGGCCGTCAGCAGTACGCTCGTCGCGTAGCGGAGCTGCGAATGGTGCAGGTCGAAGTGCTGCATCTTGAACAGCCCCCGGCCGAGCGAACACGGCTCGCGGTGCGCATCTCCAAGGCTGGCATCCCTTGCCCACGTCTTCCACGACGGTATTCGGATGCGCCTCCACGCAAAAAAGAGCAAGACCACCCCGCCCGCGGCAGGTATGTCCGCAATGGCAATGTCGGGCACGTTCTTAAAGCTGTCCGTGGCAACCGCAATGTCCGCAACGGCGGTGGTCACGAGCCCAATGTATATGCTCGAGTAGTCCAGAAACCGCCCCACCACCGAGATTTCTCGATCGGGCGCGGTGGAGTGGTAGATGGCGCTGGAAAGCATCGTGACGACGACGCCAAAGGCCGCGACAGACGCGCTGAACCCCGCGGGCGTGTCGACTTCCGCAACGATCGAGCGCACGACGGCGTAGATCAAGAATAGAATCGCGCCCACAATGTGCGACCACGCCGAGAACCGCTCGACGTGCCCCGTCGGCCCCAGCAGATTCGAGACTCGCTTGTCCGGACCCTGCGACGCGCACTCCGGGTCCAACTTGTTGGAGATCAAAACGCCGTGGACGACCTCAAAGAAGCGCCACAGTCCGCGCTTTGTCGAAAGCGGCCGGATGCTGTACTGGTCTGCACACTGATCCGCACGGGTGTCGTCGTCGTTTTTGCAGCTTCGAGACGGAAGCATTCCCGTCGGCGCGGGCTCGACTGCGGGCTCGGAAGGAAGCAACGGCAACGGCGAAACGCGGTGCTTGTGAAAGGGGTCGTCGCAGTTTGGCAGCGCGCACGTCAACGGCCGCGGACGCGTTCCGAGCATCGTCGCAAACGTCAGCGGCGCGGCGCGCATGGACGTCGAACCCATATCCGGCGTGGCCACGGGCGCCGGCACAAACCGCAACGGCGCAAAGCTCGGCGGCTGCATCACGCCCGGAGCCCTTGCCACCGTCTGCGCTATCGCGTGGCGGGGTTGCACTAGTGGAGTGGCCCGGATTTCTCGGAGCGCATCCGAGGCCGTTGCGGCGCTCGTTCGCTCCCGAACGCCCGCCGCCACGTCCTCTGCCGAAAAGGAAAAGGCGATTCGCGGCGGCATTTTTGGCCGCGCGCCGGCGGCGGCGGCGGCGGCTGCGGCTCAAGGAGGGCTCCTACAATAGCAAGGACGCGGCGCGCGTTTAATCTGCGCGCACACGATGAGCGCTCCGCATCTCGACAAATCGAGCACCGGCAAACCCGCCGCGCCGCAATCAAAGGTGCGGATGGGCACAAACATGGAAGACGTCGATTGGATGGGGTGGCTACGGGCTTCGGAGGCGGGCGCCATTTTGCAAGAACACATTGCGTGCACCCAACTGCGCAACGACGCGCAGAGCTACGAAGGGGCTGCGGAAGACTGTTGCACGTGGCGGCGCATCTTCATCAACTTGCTGAACAATGCGCTGATCCGCGGAAGGGTGCCCGCCTTTCTGCCGAAGCGGCCGCCCCCGGAGCGCCGACTGCCGCGGTACATTGCGATTGTCAACCTATCCGGAAGGAAGATGATCTTGTATTCTGAGCACTCGTGCCTCTTTCGAGTCTTGACGCGGCATTCGCACAAGGCGAATTCGGAAAACATCTTCCGAACGCACCAGATGTTTCGAGAGTACCTGGCCGACCCGCGCCGCTCTGTCGTGCTCTGCTACTCGCTGCCGTGGCAGGTCGGCTACAGCCAGTACTACTGGGACGCCTTCTCGATCGAAGTCCAGGAGCAGGCCATCGAAAAATGCCTCGCGGAAAAGATCGAGTACCAGCGCGTGCTCAAAGATCGCGCGCTCTCGTGGAGCTGCTTTGCCAAAACCGTGTTTGCGGCCGAGGCGACGCTTGGAATCAACGGCGGCGAGGAGCTCACCGATCTCGAGTGCAGCAAGTTCGCCCACGTGCACATTGGCAGCAAGCTGATGAGCGCATTCGAAGCGCAGTTCCAAGGGTTTTGCCTCGATGTCGACCCCGACGCCACGGCGTACCGCCCAATGCGCGCGATCGAAGGCCACGGCGGAAACGACTCGCACGCGCAAATACTCAACGAAAAGTTGAAGATCGAGCTCAAGAAGGAGCGCAAGGAGAAGGAAGAGCTGAGCGCGCAACTCGCAAAGGCGCTGGCGGGAGCGGCGGCCCCGCCCGTCCCGACGGCGTCCACGGACGTGCTCGTGGTGCCCATTGCGGCGACGGAGAAGAGCAAGAAGAAGAAGGTTCAAAAAGTCCAAGAGTCGTCGGAAGAGCAGCTCGAAAAGCTGCAGGCGCGGCTGGACGCGCTCGAGCTCGAAAAGGTGGAGATTGCAGAAGCGCGCAACCTCGCCGAAGACTCCCTCAAGAAGCTGAGGGCCGAAGCAAACAGCAAAGACGAGACCTACAAGGAGAATAAGCGGAGCATGAAATCCACCCTCTCCGCGAGCAGGTCCGAAGTCGACAAGCTAAAGGCGCAGCTCGAGGAAAAGACGGAGCAAATGCGCTTGGCCACCGCTGCGTCCAACGACGCGCACGCCGCCGCGATTGGCAAGCAGGTGGATAGCTTCAAGAAGCTCGAACGCGAGTTCCAAGATCAGAAGCGGATGTCGCGTACCATGGGCGAGACGATCATGACGCTCGAGGAAGAACTCGAAAAGCTGCGCGCGCTGTTGCAAGAAAAGGAGGAGGTCCTCGTCGAGTCCAACGAGAAGATCGAAGCGCACCAGCGCGGCCTCGCCAGCGGTCGGGAGCACATCCGGCTTCAAGTGCAAAAGAACGAAACGATGGCGCAGCAGCACGCAAAGGCATTGGACGAAAAGGACGCGGAGATCCGGCGTCTGCAAGAGGAGCTCGAACAGCGTCCCGACGAAGGCGAGGCGCCCGAACTCGAAGCCGACGACGCCAAGGACGCCAAGGACGCCAAG
>Ga0315315_10004573_pt1 | contig 12750 bp, 6 predicted proteins | sample M140m3416metaG_FD_203699 | JGI IMG/M metagenome (GOLD analysis project Ga0315315, IMG submission 203699) | Ammonia-oxidizing marine archaeal communities from Monterey Bay, California, United States - M1 40m 3416 | ecosystem: Environmental > Aquatic > Marine > Intertidal zone | place: USA...
ACCATGCCCAACGACGACATCACCCACCCCATCCCCGACCTCACGGGCTACATCACAGAGGGTCAGATCTACCTCGACCGGCAGCTGCATACTAAGGGAATCTTCCCCCCGATCAACGTCCTCCCGTCCCTGTCGCGCCTCATGAAGTCGGCAATCGGCGAGGGCATGACCCGTGGCGACCACGGCTCGGTCTCCAACCAGCTGTACGCGTCGTACGCCATGGGCAAGGACGTAATGGCCATGAAGGCTGTCGTCGGAGAGGAGGCCCTCTCCATGGAGGACCACCTCTACCTCTCCTTCCTCGAGAGGTTCGAGGGCAAGTTCATCGCCCAGGGCCCGTACCAGGCCCGCACCATTTTCGAGTCGCTCGACCTTGCCTGGGGCATCCTCCGCGCGTTCCCCAAGGAGCTGCTCAAGAAGATCCCGAAGAAGGTTATCGACCAGTACTACGCTCGGAGGAGGGAGGCGCAGGAGGACCTGAACAAGGCGGACGGATCGGCATAGGGCGGGTCCGGGCGCGAATCTTGGCCGCCGGAGTTGGATCACGTTGCGGAACGATGCGCCCTCTCAGGTTAACGTAACAAACCGGGAGAGAGCGGACCGGTCTGTGGCAACAGTCAGCCCTCACAAATAAAAGAATAAATAAAGAAATCAGAAACAATCTAGAAATCTATTGTCATTTGCGTTCGCCGCTTACTTAAAATCTACTTCTTTTTGGTTCCCGTCGTGTTGTGCATGAACACCACAATGTCGCCGTCCGCCATGACGTAGGTCTTTCCCTCTTGTCGGTACTTCCCAGCATCCTTGAGCTTAGCCATACTGGCCTGGCCCTGGTGGAGGGCCTTGAAATCGTCGAAGGCGCAGACCTCGGCCTTGATGAAGCCCCGCTCGAAGTCTGAATGGATGACGCCTGCGGCCTGAGGGGCCAGGGTGTCCTTCATGATGGTCCAGGCCCTCACCTCCTTCGGTCCCGCGGTGTAGAATGACTGGAGGCACAGAGCCTGCCGCCCGGCGCGGATGAGGCGGGGAACCACGGATTTGGCCACGAATTGCGGTCCGGTGAGGCCCTGATCCTTCGCCGACTGGGTGCAATCGTCGAGGAAGGCCTTCTGTGCGGCCTTATCTTCCCTGAGATGGAACAGCTCTTCCTCGAACTCGCAGCTCATGGGGATGACTTGGCCGCCTCCGTGAGCGTCAATCCACTCCTTGATCTTGGGAAGCCACTTGCTCCCCTTCCTGATGAAGTTCTTCTTTGAGAGGTTGACAACGCAGATCTGGGGCTTGGTGGTGATGAGCCCCCAGTCCTTGATGCATTCGACCTCGCCATTGGTGAATTCCCCGGTCTGGACCGGGTTGTTGGCGTCGATGAGAGCGTTGCACTTTTCGAAGGCCGAAAGGAAGACCTCGCCGAACTTGACCTCGGACTGGCGCGACTGTCCCTTCTCCTTACGGATGCGTTCGCGCTCCCTTTCCTCCACCTTGGAGAGGGTATCCTTATCCTTGGCGCAGAGCTCGCCCTGGATGGTCTCGAGGTCGCGGATGGGATCGACGGAGTCGTCAACGTGCACGATCTCGTCGGATTCAAAGGCACGGACGAGCTGATAGATCCCGTCGACGGCGGCGATGTGGGACAGGAAGGCGTTGCCGAGTCCAGCCCCCTCGGACGCTCCCTTGATGAGGCCGGCAATGTCGGTCACCTTGAGTGCGGCGGGGACAACACTGGGGGGATTCCACGTGTCGGCAAGATACTTGAACTTCTGGTCGGGAACGATGCACCGGACGACGTTGGGATCGATCGTGCAGAAGGGGTAGTTGGCGGCCTCGGCGTGGCTGGCCCCGGCAAGCAGGTTGGTCAGGGTCGACTTGCCGACGTTGGGGAGCCCAACGAAGCCCATGGCGAGGTCGTTCTTCACCCTGCCGAAGCGGGCGGCCTTCATTGCGCCCTCCACCTTCTCGCCATCGGTCTTCTTCTTGGGTGGCATATTTGCTTGGAAGGATGTCGGGAATCCTGCCCCTGGCTTTAGTTTAAGTTTGTGGGGAGGACTTCCCCAAAGGAGCTGGTGCGAGGGCCAAATGCAGGTGCCTCCGGTGTACTGTACGAGTACACGTTATACGACACGCGGCGGCAGCAGCGCTACGGCGATCGAGAGGTCGGCACAGGGCGCAGTCGGCACGTCGGCACAAAGAGCGGAGGGAGGGAGGGAGAAGAAAGGAATACTATGCATACTATGCATACACTCCTAGTACTAGAGTAGTATGCGCCGCGCGCGCGACTGCCGTAAAGAGACTCTAGTACTACTCTACGACTCGTAGTATGTACACTGTATGCATACTCTACTAGCTAGTACTTCGTCGTAGTATGCATACGAGGACGTATCTGGATAGTATGTATACTAGCTAGTAAGTATGCATAATGTACCGTAATGTACAACATACTATGCATCGTACGTGCGAGAATACATTGCAGCGACTAGCTTTCACGGACGGGGTACGGACGAGAATCACCAAAAGAACAGAGCGGAGAAACGAGCGGACCTTGGCAAGGCTGCGTCTGGTCTCCTGCGCAGTTCCACCTACTCGTACTACTAGAGTATATTATAGTACCTAGCTTGCGAGTCTTGAATTTTGCGTAGTACCCTTCATCGGCAATAGCGAGAGGACACATTCTTGCATATCGGCTCATGAAGAAAGCTCTGAAACTGAAGGGTAAAACGGACTACCTCGGAGATGGATTGCGTTGCAGTGTCAGGCGGAACTTTATTCATTGCGACAACGGTGTTAGACTTGAGATAGATCAGAATTAATTTAAAAACTAGGTATATGTGTGCATACTACGACCTCGTAGCACGTATCACCAGTTCAGACCTTGTAGTTTTTACAAATTACAAATTAGAAGTATCATGGTATCATGGTGTGCATACTAGGAGTACGTGAACAGCTATACGAACAGGTAGCTAGTGCTGTGGCGCATGACCCAGCTCGGTCTTTTTGAGGCTGCGGCTCCTTCGGCCACGGCTGCTTGTGCAGCATACGTCCAAATATGGGGAAATGAACCTCTTAGCGGAGGCGAAGACTTCTAAAGGGTACGTATGCACTCAAATGCCATGGTTCACGATGCAATGCACATCGGGGGAGACGATAGAGTGGATTGGTTCATCGTAAGTTTACGGCGACACCTGTACAACGTAGAAGTACTTTCTTGCGAAGAACATCAACGGACGGATTTACCGCCAAAAACATAATATGAAAGCAATAGTGCCTCCTGTCGCTTTCATTAAATTCAGTAGCAGTCACTTTGTAACCATGCCCTAAATAACAGGGTTATCAAAATGTACCTATCTAAAGCCCACACGTTCAAAGATGATCAAAAGCGTTTGGGTCGCCTGGGAACCCACCAAATCCGTAACAAAGCAGGGACGTATATAATTTTCAGCGCAATAGTCATGAAAAGAAATGCGGGTGCATTCCTTTTCCATGACGCCAAGTGCGACTCGGCCCTCAAAATTGTAATCCCAGCAGGACTGCGTACTTACAGTTCCGCAAGGAAAAGGAAGGGAGTTAGAGGCCAAGACCTCAAAAGAAGACGGCTTACTTTCCGCCGTCGTAGGTCTTCTGCTCGTCCTTAGCGCCGGACCAGTCAAACTTGGTTTTGACCATGCGGTGCCCACGGGTGACGGACTTGAACCAGGATTCCGCGGTGTCGGTACCGCGCTTGGTGTAGAAGTCAGTGTAGTCCTCGAAGACTCCGGCCTTGGCGACGTTCCTGGCGTAGTTCGCGTTCTTCTTCTGCAGGTCGCTGTTGCGGACCTTGTTGTACTCGGCGGCGCTGAGCCCGGCCGGAACGTAGGAGTTAGAGCCGATGTTCCCGGTCGTAAGCTTCTTCTTGCCGCGGGCACCGTAGTCGTTCTGGTCGGCGACGTCCTTGAAGAGGTCCATGTCGAAGATGCGACTGGCGATGGACTTCTTTCCTGCCTGGAGGGAGGTGGTAGTGCGGGCCGGTGACTGGGGAGCGAACGCCGAAGCGGAGGCGACGGCGGCGGCGGTGACAATAATGGTGGTGGCCTTCATTGTTGCAGACAAAAGTTTGGAAGAGTGTGTGCGAATTCTGCTCATCGTGCCCGCATGCAGCTGCTTCCTGCAAAGAAACACGCGCCGACCGGTGTCAAAAGGCGCGATGCTGTAGATAGGAATTCATACTCGGACATTGTTTTCTAGAGAGGGCAACGACAGCACCCAGCCAGATGTGAACGTGGCTACTTTGACCCCAATCCCACCCAATCCAAACCTGCTTACGTCCCATGTCTTTCAAACACATATGCACTGAGGTTAACAATCTAAACTAACATACTTATTGTAAATTTACTTGATCACGTAATTAACTTTCGTGAATAAAAATTCCTTCTTCTGGACGACGAACCAATGCATCACCGAGCCTAACCCTAATATCATCCGATCTATCGTTGCTATCGGCTTCAAGAAACTTGCCAAAACTTGAGACCCGGATTTGTATTTTCAGGGGTAAGGGTTATCCTAGAAGTAATTATCCGGGTTCCTTTCAGTTATTGGGGAACGTGACGTTTGAACACCGTGGCAAAAAAGAAAGCCACCGGCCACCGTACATGGTTCGATTCGAATCGTACGTGTAGCGCCATCATTCTTCTCATAACTTGAGGTCATTTTTGTGCTTGGCACCAATACTGATCCCATGGCGGACGAATCTACAGCCACCCAGGGCTCCGCGGATCCCAAGATCATCGACCTGATTAGCGCTCGATCCCAGCTGGGCTGGGATGATGAAGCGTTCGTCTCGCTGGAGTTTTTCCCTCCCCGGACCAAGGAGGGGGTAAAGGTACGTGCACCCGTCGGAGCAACGCCGGAAAGGAGGGTCGGAATGCTTGGAGGTACCATGTATCCGAGGGCCGTGCAGACCTACATCTTTCCCTTGCTTTCTCCGCTGCCAGGTCTCTCTCACCAGCCTCGCCCACGCCGATGCGCCCGTCGCCTTAGAACCTTTACAGCAGAATGGAGCGTATGAAGGAGAACACCAATCCCCTATTTACGGACATCACGTGGGGGGCTGGCGGATCCACGGCAGACCTTTCCCTCGATCTCGCCCTGCACATGCACCAGACCGGCCACGTCGCCAACATGCACCTGACGTGCACGAACATGGACGCGTCTGTCATTCGCGACGCGCTGCAGAAGTGCAAGGAGGGCGGGATCCGCAACATCGTCGCACTACGGGGAGACCCGCCGGAGGGCGAGTCGGAGTGGACAGCGACCGAAGGCGGTTTCACCTGCGCCCTCGACCTGGTGCGCTACATGCGGAAGGAGTTCGGTGACTTTTTCGGGATCGCCGTAGCAGGATATCCCGAGGGTCATCCGAACGCTATCACCGATCTGTCTGAGGAGGAGGTCGGGTCGATGACTGAGTCGGAAAAGCAAAGGTGTTCCGTTATCAATGGCGTTACAGCCGTATGCAAGGATGAAGACTACAAGAAGGAGATGGACTACCTTAAGGAGAAGGTGGACGCCGGAGCTGGTAAGTCACGAGCCGAAAGGGTTGCCATTCATTTCTGGATACGAACGCCGGAAGTTGACCTTACCGTACGTGTATCGAAAATGCCTTCCCCTGTTTTCTCACATCGTCTCTTTCGCCACTCGCACGACGTTTGTGATGAGACAGATCTCATCATCACTCAAATGTTCTTCGATGTGGAGGTGTTCCAGATCTTTGTAAAGGACTGCCGCGATCATGGTATTCATTGCCCCATCATCCCTGGCCTCATGTGCATCAACGCCTACGCCGGCTTCAGGAAGATGATTGGGTTCTGCAAGACGCGCGTCCCGCCGTCCCTTGAGGAGAAGATGGAGTCCATCAAGGGCGACAAGGATGCGGTCAAGAAATTTGGAATCGAGTTTGGGGCAGAGGTCTGCCAAAAGCTTATCGACGGTGGTGCGCCTGGGTTGCACTTTTACACCCTCAACCTGGAGAAGGTGGTGTACGGGACTCTGGATACACTCGGAATTACGCAGGGCTTGCTTGACCGGGTTAACGAGAAGGACGCGGCGTCTATGGTTGCCAAGGGTAGTGCATGGGCCAAGAAGGGTGACACAGTCAAGTGCGATGCCGGTCAAGGAACCGTTGTTGAGATCCGTGCGGACGGGTCTGCGGCGGTCGAAATTGATGGCAAACAAGTGGAGGTTGCCAAGGGAAGCTACGAGAAGCTCGGGAATGTCGTCTAAGCCATTCCTCGTTTTGAATATATATTAATGACGTATTCACGACGAACAGTGCCACAGGCGAAGCAACGCCCAATTGCGTCAATGAGATTTAGGTTTTGACCCTATTTTACGAGGCCACACTTTACAATCGTATCTCCTTCTTGTGCTCGTTGTTCTTGCGCTCGTAAATGGTAGTCGAGACAGTGATCCCGGCCGCAGATCGGTTCGTTTTCAGAGCGTGCTCAATCATCGCTAAAATGCCTCTGTCGCCGAATTGCATATGCATACTACGAGCTCGTAGCTAATAGCATACCAGCACGGGGAATTCATACTACTAGTCTAGTACGTACTCTAGTATGCATACAGTATCCATACTAAGTATGAGCTCGTAGCTCTAGTAGTATGCATAGTAGCACTGGAAAGGTACACACGCATAGCTTCGTTGATCACAATATTATATAATACCTCGTATTATTATTATTGATTCATAGATTCGGGTCATAACAAACTAGCTACTCCTAGTACCAGTTGGTCACATGCCTCCTAGAGCTGTGTTGAGACCTAGCTAGAAAAGAGATTAAAGTTTGCATTGCAAGAGTTACTTTTGACATTTCATTTTAGTACTAAACACTGTACATGTAAGTTATAAAAACATGGTAAAATATAGCTTTCACCAAAATCGATTCAGAGAATATACAAAAGACGGAATCCAGAAAACTTTTCAGCGCTATCTGGACATTTGAAACAGGAAATACAATAGGTGAAAGCGATGCGGTAGCTGATGGTTCGCAATGAAGAGTGCAAGACGGTGGGTGCAAATTGTTGGTACAAACTAAATGATTCAGTTGATGGCGTGAACTTGGAACATGTGCCAAAATAGCAGATCATGTGGCGAGCGCGAGGCAAATTTGCATGGGTACAAGTCGACATAACCGGCAGGAATGTACTCGAATGAGCTTCTTTACGGAGGAGCGTTACCCATGTACTTGCTTGCTTGCTCGTTCGCAAACATTCTGGCAATGGCAAGCTTGACAGAATCCTTATCGGCAGACGCAACGCAAAGGTTCCGGTTCCTGCGCCTTTGCTTACAGCTGTTGGCATTGGATCCCTCTGATCGAGCCGGAGCAGACCCCGATGGTGCACCTCTGGCGCCGTTGGAATTCCTCTTAGGAAGAGGAGGCGGAGTTAGCCTTGATGGGCCGCCAAGCGAGAAGGCCTGGGCAGGAGGAGTTACCAGATCTCGGGCGGGAGGAGTGCGCATGCTTGCCCTCGAGGAAGGACGGCTTCGGCCACCACAGTCATCTTCTTGGCCAAGTGGAAGGCCGAGGTTGCCCGTGCTTCCCTTGGACAGCGTTCTCGCAAGACTGAGGGGATCTCCAAGTCCGGCGAGGCTTACTTCAGAACCTCGGCGGTTATCAAGACTGACGTCAGAAGAGCGCCTGTTGAGGTTGTTAAAATGCGCGAGGAGGCTGCCTGATGAGCCGAAGGACTGGCGATTGCTGTTCTGGCCAAAGTCAACAATTGGTTCTCGCGATGGCTCCGTCCTCAACTTGTTATCAGTAATTGGGGGGAACGTGTTGTAAGCCATGCCGTCGGATGAGTCGCCGTATGCGCATGTTTCCTCGACAATGTCCATCCCATAGAGACTGGACGACGAGGCCTGACTGGAGTACGAATGCGTCTGAGTGACAGGGCGGGGGACTGTCGTTCCCGGCGTAGGGTCGCCTCGTGACTGAAAATTCTGACGCATTTCCGGGCAGGGAGAGAAAGTCACGGAGCGTTGCTTCTTCATGCTGCCACGACCAGACTGCATCGTCGAAGAACCAAGCGAGGACGAAGACGAGCGATCGATCTCTTCACCTGACGATGGGCGGGACAGAGCCCCATTGGCCGCATCGCAGACATCCATCGGTATTGACGACGGCGCCTCACGCCGTCTCCGTTTGTCGCGCCCTTCTACTCCTTCGGTATGGACATTACTGCTGTAAATAAAAGTAGGAAGAAGGTAATTTGTGTGTGCGTTCAAGATATGAGTGTGAGAGGAGCGTCCAGCGAAAGAGCTACGGAAACAAGCTAAGGAACAAACAACGAATTGGCCAGGCGAACGAGACATCATCGGGGCCAGGATCGGACCACCTGTTTGTGTACTCACCAATTGGCCAGGTGTTTCTCTTCGGCTGCCAGGATACGACCCTCGGTCACGTTTTCGGGAGAGTCGAGGAAGAAGGCGTCCTTCCCGCCTTGGCTGCCGTCGTCGCTGTCACTGAGCGAACCGTCCCCGTCGTCGATGATGCCGTGCACATCGACGCCCGTCTCCGCGACCATCCTGCGGTCGGCCTCGAGCAGCTTCTGGAACGACCCATTGCTCTTAGACGGCGACATGATCGACTTGGCCTTGAACTCGGGAGGGAACAACTGGGAGAGCCCGACCTCCAGAGCCGCATGTTCGGGGAGTGAGGGTGGGCGGCTCGGCCCAGAGTCCCCAGAGTCCTCCGTCAGGGTCTCCGAGGGGGGCCTCGGCCGGCCATCCGCCGTAGCCGCCGCCAGGGCGGCGGGCGATACCGACGACTGCTTGCTCCGATCATACGAAAGCGAGATGGACCGGAGGGGGGGCGGCGCCGAGGCCCGGAAGCGATGGCGGGAGGCACCCGGTCCCGGATTGGAACCGGACCCCGAGAAGGCGAGGGAGCTCGAGGCTCCGGCGGAGGCGCCGGTGCGCCCCGCCCCACCCGGCTGGGGGCTGGCTCGGGAGAACCCCTGAAGGAGGCCGTCCATGACGGCTCCCATGTCGGAGGGCGCTGCGGGCAGGCCGGCCCGAGGTGCCAGCGCCCGGTTCGGGTTCGGGTTCGGGTTCGGGTTCGGGTAGGGGGGGGCGCCTTCGAAGAGGAGGTCGGCCAGCATCCCGTCGCCCTTCTTCCTGCAAGCATTGGGGAGCAGGGCCCCCCTCTTCCACGGACTCGTGACCATGGGCCCAGCAGGCCCGCTTCCGCCGCTGTTCGAGACGCGGGGGCTCAGCATAGAGGCCGGGAGGGGGCGGCGGGGACTAAGCCCGAAGGGCTTGCGCGGGGAGATGCCGAAGCGCTGCTTCCGCCCCGCCGACGAGGGAGTCGCGGTGGCGGAGGAGGGCGTCGCCGCGGCGGCCATCGGGGTTGCGTGGGGCGCCCCGCGGGGGGTGGAGGCCATGTCAGCGTCGCCGCCCTCCCTGTGGCGGAGGGGGACCCTGCGGGGCGTGTCGAAGAGCCCCCCGGCTCCAATGTCCAGGTCCCTCGCGATGTCCCTGGCAGCGTCGTACACGGAGGGGCTCGGGGTGCCGGTGCGGAAGGCGCTGACGGCCGACCCGAAGGGCGTGGCTGGGTCCCTGGACGGGGTGGTGCGGCTGGTCGAGGGGGTCGAGGGCGTGGCGGCGAGGCTGCCGCCGCCGCCGTGCGGGTCGGCCGTGCCCAGGGTGCTCGGGGAGGTCCCGGACCCGGCCCGCGTGTGGTGCGGGACCCCGCCGCCGTGCCGGTCCGGGGCGACGGCCATGGCGGACGAGGCGTTGGAGGAGGCGGAAGAGAAGGCGGCGGCGGTGGACGTGGCGGAGGTGGTCCGGAGGGGGGTCCCCAGCGTGAGCGACTCGAGGCGGACGCAGCCCGGGGAGAGGTGGTTGGCCGGGGTATTGGGCGGAACGCCGCCCGAGGCCGATGCCGCGGAAGCCGCATTCGTGGAGCGCGGGGTGGGCGGGCATACCGCCGCCGAGCACCTGGCCGCGGCCGCGGCCGCGGCCGCCGCGTGTGCGTGCGCAGGCGGCTGCTGCTGGCCGGGGCTGCCCCCGAGCAGGGCCACGGGCGGGGCGCCAGCGTTGAGGGGTCCGTTGTGGCTGTAGGCCCTCCGCTTCCGGCCCCTGTCCTCCGGGGAGGACGACGCCGACGACGACGATGACGCCGCCCCCTCCCCCTCGAAGAGCGCCCTGGCCTCGGCCTCCGACGGGGGCGGGGGCAGGATCTGGGCCCGGGGCAGGATCTGCCTCGACCACGGCTGCGGCGGCGGCGAGGGGCCGAGCCGCCCCCGAAAGCCCCGCCGCTGCCCCCTCGGCTGGAGGAAGGAGGGCGGGTGAAGCTGCTGGGGAGGCAGCGGCAGGGCGGCCTGCCCCGCCGCCGGGCGGATTTGGCCCTGGTGGGCGGCGCAGGCGCCTGCCCCGGCCGCCTCCTGGCCGGGGCCGGGGCTGGGGCGGGGGGCGCATCGGCCGCCACTCTCGGGGGAGGGGATTGGGCCAGGCGCGGCCGCCAGGGGGGGCTGGCTCAGCCCCGCAGCAGCCGCCACCCCATCCAGGCGCACAAGGTACTCGACCTCGGGGGTAACAAAGGCCCGGTCGGAGGCGGCGGTCCCGGTCCCGGTCCCCGGTCCCACCGCCGCCGAGCCCGAGCCAGGGCCCGCGCCTCCGGTCCCGGACGGGCCGTGCCCCGGCCCGCCGCCGCCACCACAGAACGGCACGTTGCGCTCGGGCGTGGAGAGGGGCGGCGGCTGCGGCGGCCGCCTGTCGGCGACGGCGAGCGCAGCGTGGAAGGCAGCCCCCGCCGGTTCGGCCGTGGACGGCGGGTTCCTCTCCACGGAGAGGGGCGGGCCCATCGCGCTGGCCGCCGATGGCTGCAGTCCCGGATGCCTCCGGCTAAGCCTCCGCGGTCCGCCGCCGGGGGAGGACATCGCAGGGGGGCGCGCGGCGCGGCGCGGCGCGGTGCGGTGCGTGCTCTGTGCTCTGGCGGGAATGCCGCAGCGCCGCGTTCTCCTTGGAGCTGAGTTGGCGCGGCCGGGTCCCCGCTCGGCCTGTCTTTCAGCGACGGGTGATGCGCCTCGGGGTTTCTTTCTTTTTTTTTTTCTGTGGCGCGTCCCTCCTCGCGGTCACGGCTGGGGGTATCCTGTCTCCCTCCGACGGCGCTCCTTCTCTTCCTCTGAGGGGTCGTCTGGAAGTTCGGAGGTGATGTGTGTGGGGGAACGCTTAGGTTATTCTGGTCATGGGTGAGATGGGGGAGCAGTTATGGAAATGGGGACGAGATATCCAAGGGCATTGGCCGTGATTAGATTGACTGTGGGCGATAAAGAGAAATAGAAGCACGCACAAGATGGATCCTTTCTTCGCGCAATTGCGCCACTTTTGCACTATAGTACCCGTCGGTTCTTTTCATGTCCACCGGTCAAAAAATCAAAGTAAAATATACACCGCACCTGTCTGCGGCGTCAGGTACTGCAAGAAACAAAAGGCGGAGCAGCTGCCTTTTCGGCCAAATCACATACGTACGGGTCAGCAATTCATCGGAGGATTTTTCTCATTGCCTTAAGGTTCGTGAACACTTTGGGACAGAGAGACGACTGCGATAACTTTTACAAAAGCAAGCTGCCTATCACTTAGCAGTGCAAGAGCAAACCGGTCAGCATCGTATACGTCATTTTCCCCTTAGGACCACGCATTGTTTCCCTCCAAGAGATCGTACAGTTGCGGTGCTAATGTGGGATACTAAGTAATATGGGAAGGACCCAGCGATGCCTATAAGAGGTAAAGTAAATTGATCTTTAACACGCCTGAAGACGTCATCGTCATGAAAGCCGACGGCAACTTTCACCTAACCCTATAAATAAAACGCAAGAAAAATGGCGTCACTTCGAAACCTCTCGGGTGGCAGAACTGACTCTGCGACAGCTGTGTGAGGCGTCTTAGCCTCTCAACTGACAGGGTAATGGCAGCTGCTGAGTTCCACTCCGCCCACTGACACAAGTCTGCAGCTGGCCGTGACGCTTATGCCTTCAAGTTGTCTTCAGTCTCTGTCCTAGTGTGAGTCATTTTCCTAACCCTGAATGAATCATAATTCAGATAACAGCTGATAAAAGCCATAAATATGACATCATCCACATGCCCCATGTATTAATATCTTTCTCCTTCGAGCATGAATTTATCATATATGTTTTTGTGCGATCGGCAACTTGGGGGTGTGCCACTTGAATATGGATAAAAAATACGAGCTCGTATATACTCTATTACTATTCATAATATACTACGCTCATGTATACTACAAGAATAATATTCATAATATTTACATATTCTTATTATACAGTATTAGAATACTCGTAATATTCTCTAGCTAGTATATACTGTAGTAGTATTATGTTGTTTTGTTGTGTAATCGGCCACCGGGATCCCGCCTCCTTTGCCAACTCACGATGATTCCCCCCGGATAAACCGGGTGGGTGCATCTAGGCCAGGGGGACAGGAAGCCCTACTACTACTCTAGCAGCTATGCATAGTACACATGTACAGAGTTTGTGTACTACTAGACTAGTAGGCGCCTACCTATTAAGAAATTAACTACTCCTACTCTAGTAGTAAATCTATGCAAATTGCCGATGTATAGATAATACTAGCTATGCATACTACTACGCATAGCTAGTAGAACTCGGGCGTAGTAATACTACTACTAGCTAGCTAGTATGCATATGCATAGTATGGATAGCAAGTATGCATACTCTAGAGTACTACTAGAGAGATTTGGTACGAGA
>Ga0315315_10004574_pt1 | contig 12749 bp, 27 predicted proteins | sample M140m3416metaG_FD_203699 | JGI IMG/M metagenome (GOLD analysis project Ga0315315, IMG submission 203699) | Ammonia-oxidizing marine archaeal communities from Monterey Bay, California, United States - M1 40m 3416 | ecosystem: Environmental > Aquatic > Marine > Intertidal zone | place: USA...
ACTGAGCTAAGTTGATTTCCTTGTTGTCCTCCAAAGAGTTCAGCATAGTTTTCGACAAGTCCATCCCTAAATTGTAAAAAAAAAGTATGGAACTTAATACAGCATCCATTGGCATTTGTTTCATCTTCTCAGGATCATCTCCTGTATAATCTTCTATTAAATATTTGTCTTGATACTTTTGTTTGATAGGTCTATATAAAACATTCATAGCTCTGTGTATGTTGTCCATATCTCCTATGTACGTATCTAAGTCAATATACTCTCCAAAACTCATATCTTCTAACTTAGGTATAAAGCCATAAGTTTTACCATTTAGTTTAAACTCTTTTACAAGCTGAGGTTTCTCATTAAACATCTCTGTAAGTATAAGTGTTATATCTTTGATGCTTTTAGCTTTCATAGACATTATTGTATCGCCTCTTAGTCCACAAAATATTTCTATTAATTTAATAGCTAAGAAGTTCTCGTCTGTGTTCTCCTCTTGTATCTTTAGATACCTTTGGTATTTGTCTAATGTGATCTCGCTTAGAGTATCAGGAATATAAACCTCTACTTTCATATATATATAACGTAAGAAAAAAAAGTTTTAGAAACTAACTTATTGTGTATTTACCTCTATTGGGATTCTTTAACTGAAAGCTCACAGCGTATCTTACTGCATCTATTAAATGATTAAACTTATCTATAGGTGTGTTAGACTTCCTTTCTAACCAAGAGTAGTTGTTTAGTTCTTTAACAAGATTTATACTATCCTCGCTTATTATCAGATCATAGTCTTGTAAGAGTGATATTCCGTAGGTTACACTACCCTGACCTTTTACACTTGGCTTAACATTACAGCCTTTTGATCTTATCTCGCTTATTAGTCGAGGCTCTGCACTATCAGCTATTATTAAACCACCTTTAGCGTGTTGTTCGTTTAAGCGTGTTATTTGGCTTGTTGTTAGGCTTGGTAAGTAATAACATTCCTTAAGATATATTCGTTTGTTAGAAGTGTCTATATTAGTTTCTATTAAGGTTGTAGGATCGTTAGAGAATCCGTAGTCTTGACCCCATACACTAACACCTACTCTTTTGAACTCTCCTATCTTCCAATTATTAAATATAACACCCTCAGCTTTATCTAACCATCCACCCATTATAGCGTGTTTGTATTTTAGTGGTCTCCTTATTTTTAAATCGTCTATCTGCTTTAAGAATGATTTACTTAGGTTTTCTAAGTTGTCTTGATAGGTAGTGTGTATGTAGGTAGTGTTGTCTTTCTCTGTATTAGTTCCCTCTTGTATTCCTTTATCCTCAAAGAATCTTTGATATATCCAATGCTCTTTAGTTGTAGGGTTGAGGATTAATATAATTCTGTTTTGGTTTTTAGTTTCTCTTATTGTAAGGTCTATCTTATCAAACGTACCCTCGTCTGTTAATTCCTCTGCCTCATCTAATACCCAAGTTGTAACACCTGTAATAGATTTAAGGTTTGCTGTCTGATCTCCTGATGAGGTTTTGATTCCTTTAAATACTATCTTACTTCCTGACTTAAGATTAATGATTTCATCTTTAGTTATGTGGAAGTCATCAAACTTATCTAATAGTTCTATCTTCTCTATAAATTCAGGTATGATTGAAACGTAAGCTGAAGTTAATGTATAACGTGTGAATAGTATTGTGTGGTTTGCTTCGTATGTTAGTAGTACAAGCATTAGGTTTACTGAGAATGATTTACCTGATGCTCTACCTCCTGTGATTATGTAATACCTTGTGTCGTTACCTAACTTTTGGTATTTAGGGTTTATATCTATCACTTAAATCTTATTAAGTCTTTAAAGCTAATGTTAAGACCCTCTGATGAGTTTATGTCTATCTTTTCTTTTGGCTTTCCGTATCTATAGTTAAAGTAGATTTGTATTGCTCGTATGTCGCCTTTAGCTATTAGTTCTCCTAATTTCTTTAATGCTATATCGTTGTCAATTACATTATCTAACTTCTCAACTAACTTAAGCTCATCAGCTTTAGGTTTTCTACCTGCTCCTAATCTTCTACCTCCTCTGTTCTCTAATTTGTACATTTTGAAAAACTTTGATTATTCAAATATATAACGTTACTTTTCTTCTTTTTTGTCAAGCTGTTGTTTTATTAACTCAACACTCATATAGATTTGGCTTACTATATTCTCTAATCTTTTTATTCTTTGTATTTGTGTAAACTTTTTATCTTTCATTCTGTACCTGATATTATTTGATCGTGTGGTAGTCTGTTTCTATTGTATTGGTCTATATACCATTGTTCGTCTCTGTCTCCCTCTATTTCTTTTTGTAGGTGAGCTAAAGCACGCCACGCAATCTTTGCTGAGTGTCTTACTCCATCTATATCGTGTATTCCGTTTTCCATTAGGTGTCTCATAAGTGCATCTAAGTCATCACTACTCTTTTCTCTATCCCAATGTATCTCCTCGTCAGGGTGGTGTTGTTTACTTCCTATGTAGCTTACTCTTGCTACTTCGCATAGTGCATCAGGAAAGTATTTTATTAGTCCTCTATACAAGGGTATCTCTTTTCTCTTTTGTTTGTTCTTTTCCATCTATTTCTTTTAAGGGTAATGTATCTACTATTCTAAGGAGCTTCTTTAAGTCCTTTGATTTTGTGTAATCTACTATGTGGTTTATTAATGCTTTTCTTAATTTTGATTTGTTTCTTAGTCTGAGAAGCGCTATGTCAAAATACTTATCTATTTTAGGATTGTATCTTCTGTGCATCTCAAATGCTTTTAAACTATATATAGCTGTTGCGTGATCGTAATTCTTTCCGTTAGATTCGTAGAAGTCTCTGATCTCTGTAAACTTCATATTACAATGATGTCTCAACATAAAGGTAAGTAAAGACCTCATCTCTACATATTCTCTTTTTCTACTATTTTTAAATACATCTATTCCTGATATATCTATAATGTCCTTTGCTATTTTATTTGCCTCTTTCATAATGTTCCTTTTATGCAGTAACTATCTAAGTCTGCTGCATTAATAAAAAATGTTTCGTAAGTATCAAGAGCATCTAACACTCTTTCTTTGCCTAAGTTATAAAACTCATCGCTAATGTCATAGATGCCAACGTCACAACTATTTTTGTCAACAGCACAAAATTTAAATGTGTCGTAAGGTTTGTTAAACAATTCACAATATATATACACTTGACACATATATCCATACTTTCGTGATGAATATGGAAATGCTTTGAGGTCGCTTGTACTTTTTAAATCTACGATCCTATATGAATCAAGGACATCTGCTTTGCCTCTAAATGGATATTTGTTACCACTTCTTGCTGTTATATAGCCTATTGCAGGAACTTCAAACTCGCAGTCTGTTATTAGTTGTAAAGCGTGTTCGTTTCTTAGAAAGGCATCAGCTAATCTTTCAGCATCTCTTTTCTCTTTCATAGTAAACACTTTACCGTGTTCTTCCTTAGCTAACTTATAAGCCTTAGTGTTTTTAGATTGTACATCTACAAATATTTGTGAGTTGAACACATCTGATTCTAAGATACAGGTATGAAATAACCAACCATCTCTAAGTGCCTGAGATGAGGGCGATCCGTATTCTGTAACGTATTTGTATTTCTTAGGACTATCTAAGAGTAGTTTGATTGATGAGGAGCTTAATGCTGCTTTACCTAAGTAATCATAATAGAACGTATCATCTTTCATTAGTTCTAATATCTCATCGTGTCTAAATGTTTCTCCGTTTAACAGCTCAATAGTATCCATATAAATATAATTATAAAGCCTAAGTAACTAAATGCTAAGGCTCTCATTTTGTTTTCGTAGTTTCTCATTTTCTTGTTCTGCTTTTCTTGCTCTTTCTATAGCTCTGTTTCTTGCAAGTCTATAGTCTGAGATAGCTTCTTTATATAGTCGTATGTTGTTTGTGTTTTCTTGGAAGTAGAATGTTAACCTAACAAGACTCTCAGACATCTTCTCTAAGTTCTTAGTTTTCTTTTTGTCTATTTGTTTTTTAACTATAGAAATAAGAAAGTTTAGATCAGACCAAATCTCTAAATCTTTTAGGTTATCTATCTTTCTATCCACAGTAATTCTTTGTCCAACATTCAAAAGTTTCGTTCCATACCATAGGTTTCCAATTCGGATCAATCTCTGATCTCCATTTAAAAGTACCTGTTACTACACAGTCATCTAAGATTATTAATTCGTCTATAAGTGTTTTCATAATTGTTTTATTTATTGCAATATACAAATTATTTTAATATAAACAAATGTTAATATGTATTTAAGTGAAATATTGTATTTATTTGATTGACTATATCTGATTTATTATAAATCTTATGATTCTTGTGATACACATAAATATAGGGTGCATACTTAGATTTATACTTTTCGTTCTTTGCTTTGTGGTTTTCTTTTGCTTTTAGTTGGTAAGGACTATTCATTAGCTTGTAGCTGATAGGTTTTATTTGTATGCCAAGCAATAAAGTCTTGTTGCTGTACATCTCTGCATCTATGCAATACTCGTGATCTATATTAAATGATGTTTTATATATCTTTACGTTTTTAAACTCTGCTTGTAGTTCTTGGATAATTCCTATCTCGTTTCTAAAGCCATTCCACGTTTGACCTATTACCCTATGCCAAACATATCTTTTAAGATAGATTTCTTTTTGGTCTGATATATCTTTTATCTTTTCGTAGACAAGCTCTAATTGTGTAAAGCCTACTATCTCTTTGTAGTAATCTTCCCAAGCGTTGTGTGTGTAGTCAGATGTTGTTTTGTAGAAGTCTGTTATCAATTCCATACAATTGCCTACATACTCTGTTTTAAAATACTTATTTATAGATTGCTTCTTATTTAGCTTTCTGTAAACAGCAGTAGGAATAGATAATGTATAGTAGTGTTCTTCCATCAAACAAGTTTATTAAGGTCTGCAATCCATCTTTTATATATAGCTCCGTTACAGCTACAAGGAACAAAGAATTTATTAGGATGATAATACTTTGAGTGAAGCTCTGCAACAAGATTTATTTGATCCCTGTTAAGTTCGTGTTGTCTTGGTCTGTTTGTAAACTCTAACCATCTTTCTAAATCTTCTTCTACCATAGCTTTACCTTATCGTCAAGGTCATTTTTTCTGTCGTTACACCCACAGTCATCTTTTCCTAATTTCTTTGCTACCCAAGTAGCCATACGTTTACCATAACCAAATGTTACTACGTTAATGATTTTTTCTAATAATGTTCCTAATCCCATTCTATATTTTGTTTGATTAATGTTTTTACGTTCTTGTATGTATTGTATAACGAGTAATAACTTATGTTTGTTTTCTTAGATAATTCTGCTATGCTCATTCCCTCCGAAACTAAATTAAAGATTTTTTTGTCATACCAATAGACTTTATCAAGCACGTTGTCTAATTGTTTCATCTTGCCCTCTATGTCTTTGTATTGTTTTACTTCTTCCTCCTCTACAAACTTTTCTAAGTATTCTATGTTCACTTTTGTAATCTTCGCTTCTTTGCGACATAAATCTATAAACAACGATCTTAATATTCTGTAGATATAGAAGTGGTTTATCTCATCGCCATAACTTATATCTGTTCCGTTACTAATTAGGGTGTGTGCTTTTAAGTACATCTCTTGTACTATGTCCTCGCATTTGTCTCCCTCACAACCGAAGCTCTTTACGATCCTTACCCAATCATTATGCTTACTTGCTATTTTTTGTAGTGTTGTCAATGGTTAGTTGTTTCTTTGTTCTATACTTTATTAAATTTTTGCCTCCTAATTGAAACCCTACGTTGTTAAGTATTGACTTAAACAATATAGGAGATTCGTGGCTTGTAGGTTTATAGCCTAAACTCATCTCTTTTACCTTAGCAACATACAGTCTTGTGTACATCCAAGCATCAGGAGAACTTATGTACCTATGGCAGATAAGAAAATCATCACACCTGTTTCCGTTTACAGCTCCACCCTCACTATCTCCTATTGTTGGAGGAGGTGTCATACCTCCGTATTCGTGATTAGCTGAATGACGTTTACGCAAGGCTTCGGTCACTGCGTGTGCGCATATCCAAGTAGATATGTTATGTTTTTTACAAAAGATTCGTATGTCAGTCAGTTGTACATAATTGTACTCGTAACCATTTGTGTTTCTTAAATCTTTTTTTAGTGAGTTTATAGGATCAATAAGTAAGCCATCATAATCCCAAGCCTCCTTAACTTTCTCAGCTAAGTCTAAAAGTTGTTTATAGGTGTATTGTCTGTTTATATCTACAAACTTAAAATGATTATATACAAAGTCTTTAGATTCTTCGTAGTCTTTTTCTTCTATTTTGTTTATTGGTTTGCCCTCTATAAATTCTATTAGCTTTTTAATAAGTTGCACAGGATCATTCTCACTTGAAAATACTAACCATTTGACATTGTGTTTGAGTGAGTAAAGCAACATAAGATAAAACGTAAAGTGTGTCTTGCCTACGTTGTTGTGTCCTAATATAAAATTCATATTACCTGCAACAAACCTAAATGAGCTGTCTATCTCTTTGTGTCCTAACTTTAAGGCTTCACGAACTTTACCATTACGGAAGTCGTTTAATTTGTTTATATGATCTGAATAGTTTATAAGCATAAAAAAAGGGGGTCGCTAAACCCCCATATAATTAAAATGGTAAATCATCTTCTCTGTCAGGAGACTGAGCCTCCACTGCAACTTCCTCTACTGCTTCTTGTATTCTCCATCCTTGAATTGAATTAAAGTATTTTGAATCTCCTGCAGGGTTTTTCCACTCTCTACCTTTTAAGTTTATAGAGACATCTACAAAAGCTCCTTGTGTACAAAAATTTGCATCAAGTAATCCTGCTTTGTCTTGAACAAACTCGATTGATATATGTTGAGGGTATTGCTCTGCTGTTTTTATTACAAGCTCTCTTTTTCTAAACTTAGAACTAATGTCTTGTATCTTTCCTATTTTTACTATATTTCCTTTTACTTTCATTTTATTTATTATTAGTTTTTAATATATTTTTTTGGTACTCTATTGTATTTTATACTTTGTATAGATTCTCTGTCGTGTAAATTATCTATGTTTGTTTTGTTTATAATTCGACTCTCTAAATCTATAATTGTATAACCTTGTTTAGCTAACAGTCTAATTGCTTTTAATTGCTCTCTTGCTCTTTCCTGTATTCTAAACGTCTCAAATATTTCGTTGCTTATTGGCATAACTTAACTTATTATCCAATTATAGAAGTGTTTAGCATCCTCTACTACACTTACTCTGTCTGACTGAGGTCTACCTGCATTAAACTCAGCAGAAGCCTTTAAACAAGCTAATTTAGATATTGTTACATCTTTGCTTGTTGTCGCTTGTGGTTGAGTGTAAACTAATTTAGCAGTTCCGTATTGTTTATTTGTAACTTCGTATTCTACTAAGTCGCCTACTTGCTTTTTAAATTGACCTTTGGCTAAGAACTGATAGCTTTGACCATCGTCAAATGTTACTTGAAACTTGTTGAATGTGCCTGAACTATTTGACCATTCTCCTTTTTCTTGAATAAATTTAATTTTTCCTTTCATAATTGTTTATTTGAATTTGTAATTGTTCGATCTTGTTGCTCATAGCTATAACTCTTTGATAGTATAGTTCTATTAACTGATCTTTTGGATTTTCCATAATTATTAATTTTTCATAAAGCTACAAAAAAATAATTAAATAAACTATTGTTAATAAAAAAAAAGAGGCTTACCGAAGTAAACCCCTCTAAAAACAAAGGAAAAATTTAGGAATATTGTTCTATTAAATCTTTTAAGTCTTGGTCTGTAAACTTTTTTATTTGTCTTGACATTGTGATTAATTCATCAGCTGTACCCTCTCCGTAAGTCTTGTCTATGTATTTACCCATTAAGTAATTTTCTCCTGCACCAAAGCAGTTGCATTTTTTACACTGTGTATGTACATTCTGAGGATGAAAACGAGTACTCATAAATCTGCGAGAACAAAAATGACCTGCATCTACTTCTTTCCAATGTTTACGAGTACCACAGGTTACACACTTAACATATCCCTCTTTTGCGTGTCTTGTTCTTATATATATACTAAATACTTTGTCAAGTTTTTTAACTAAACCCTTTCTACTTATTTTTCTTGGCATACTTGTAAGTTACAAAAAAAAAGTATAACTTCGCTTATATAACGTATTATAGTTACGTATTACACTCTTAAACAACATATACGTATTATAGTTACGTATTGTATTACGTATTACGCTATTTCTTAAATAAACTTGTAGCTTTTTCTGTAGTTCTTCCACCAAAGTAAGCTAACACTACTGCCATCATAACTTTTTCAAAAGTATCATTCCAAGTATCGTTTATGTGGAAAGGGATAGATTCTATACTATCTAAGATACCTGCTAAAGAAAATATAATAATACACCATACCAAAACTAAAGGTCTTACGTTTTTACTTAACCAAGAGTCAGACATACTATCTGCTTTCCATCGTGACGTGATAGCTTCTATCTCTTTGTTTTGTTGATCGTATATTAGCTGTTGTAACTTAATCTTATCCTCTTGTGGTGCATCAGCCTTAGTTATTTCTGCAATCGCTTCCTGTGGACTTGTAACACCCTTTAAAACGCTTCCTAATGTAGGGTTTATCATACTCGCTGCACCAAGCAATACTTTACCTACTGTACTATCTTTAAATTTCTTACTCATAATAAAATCTCCATTTAAGTTGAACTATTAATAAATATACATTGACTTCTTCGTATTCGTAATTATCGTCAGCAGGGAAAAAGTTAAAACCTATGTTTAATCCATTAGGTAAAAGAAGTATAACAGAAAAGTCCATTAACAGTTGCTTATGTATTCGTATTCGCTCCTTGCATCAAAACTTGGACAAGCCTTAGGACTAAAATCTCTATGTCCGTATATTTTTGCTTTTGGGTATTGTTCTTTAAGCTCGTGTAAGAAATCTGTCAAAGCATCTTTTTGCTCAGGTGTTCTTGTGTCTTTAGCTTCTTTCATATCTTTAGTCATACCCCCTGCATAACTGATCCCTATACTACAAAAGTTTTGACCTGCACAATGCGCACCTGTTCTCTCTATTGGTCTACCCTCTTGTAAAGTACCATCTAATTTAATGTGAAAATGATAACCTACATCCGACCAATTACGAGGCGCTTCTGTATGCCACTTTCTTATTTCTTCTACATCAACTTCTCTACCCTCAGGTGTAGCTGTACAATGAACAATAATCTTTGTTATTTCTCTCATAATCTAAAATTTAAACCTATGCTTGAGTTATATATTTCTGAATCCCAAAACTTAGTATATTCTCCCTCTACAAAAATACCGATTGTTTTTGACACTTTCCAACCAAAACTAACTCCTGCTTGATAATCTTCCCATTGTTCGTGTTCTGAGTCTTGTCTTAATCCACCTAACCCCCAATTATTTCTGTTCAAATAACTGAAGTCTAAATCTCCCTTGACGTATTTATGATGAGGTAATAAGTATGATCCGTAAGCGTGTAGCCAAAAGTTCTTTTTATAGTGGTAAAAGTCAAATCCTACTACAGGACTTACTACACCAAAAGCGTCTATTTGGTCAAATATCTCGTTGTTATAACGATTCATTAAGTCAGCAAATACACCATCTCTAAACTCTAAATCTGTATTCGCAACTACATTACCATCAGGATCAATCCAATACCAATCTGATATTTCATTACCATTCTCATCTTCTTGTGTGTAATAGATATCGTCATAGCCATAATCAAAACCTAACGTGTACCAATAGTTTATAGGATATCCGTCAGCATTTGTTTCGTTTAACCATATCTCAATCGGATTATATCCATAAGGTCTATCGTGTGATCTGTAGATTGCTCCTGCACTTATACTAAACTTTTTACCTATTGGTAGTTTAGCTCGTATCTCAGCTGAATTGTAGTTAAAATCTACTCTACCTTGTTTTCTACTTTCAAGTTTTACAACGTGATACTTACCACTATGTTTAATAAAGTATCTGTGGTTTTTATATATCTCGTCTCTTGATCTTTCTTTTTCGTAGTGAAACGTGTACTCTAAGCCATTAACAGGCGAATTAGGTGCTGATAGTCCAATATTGTTTTCTGTGCCATCGTAGTAGTGTTTCCCTTTGATCTCGTAGTCAAAACGTGCTAACTTACGGATTCCAAAACCATAACGATAATCAAAGTCGTAATAGTCTGTTCCGTCAACAACTACAGGTGGTGCATATAAATTACCATCAGGGTTTGTTCGTACAAAATAATCTTTAGGGTTTTCTTTAGGATTGTCTATATCTCCTGCTACATAAACTGTGCTGTACTTAAATAACTCTTTATACAGTCTTTTAAATAAATTATCTTTTGCGTTGACGTTCCAACTTACGCATAGAACGAACAAGATTGTCATTAATTTTTTCATTCTTACTCTTTTTTGTTAAACTTATAATCTTAACTATTACTACTCCACCTATTGTAGTGGCTAATAAATCTTTATTGTCAAACTTACCTCCTTTTGTGTAGTCGTATGTTTCTTTAAAAACACCACTTACAAAAGCTAAACCTATGCCTGTAAGTTCAGGTTTGTCTAAATAATAGTCTCCTATTAAATATCCTGATGATCCACTCATACCTCCTGCTACAAAATGTAAGATTTTATCTTCGGCTATTTGCCCATACGATAATCCCACAAACAATAACAGTATGTATTTCATTAAAACTTACTTTCTATAATTTCTTCTATTTCGTTTCCTATTAACTCTATTGAGTTTTCAGGTAGCTTAAGACTAATACCTGACTCTACTCTATATACTTCTTCTCCGTTATAAAACAATATAACAGTTGGAATATACTTTATGTTGAGTTTTTTAAATTGATCTTGTGCTTTAGACATATACAATGTTTTTGTATCGTATCTAAAACTCTTTAAGGATATTTCGTTTGCTTTTACAAACTCTGCACTATATTGAACAACCTCAATGTCCGATTGGGCAAAACTCGCAAAAGTCGCTAAGTACGCAATTATTACACATAATCTCATCTTTGTTTACTAATTTGATATAATCTCTCGTCTATCTTTTGTAGCTGATCTTTGACCTCTTTTACATCTCCACTTAATACATCAGTCTTTTCCTCTACTCTTTGGATAGTGCTTCTAACAAGCTCATCTTTGTATTGGAACTCTACAGGGTTTACACTATTTGTTTTTAGCGCATCTATGTCCTCTGTGTTTGCAGCTACACTTGCTTGTAAGGTAAAGTATATACCAAACAAACTTGCTAAACCAACTACAGCTCCAATAATCTCTTTTAGAGACAAACTAAATTTACTTTCAGGATTCAGCTCTGCCATTACATTTTGTTTTCTTGGTAAGACACTCCCATAAATCCGTGCATACCCTCGCTATCTAAATCAATAGCGTATGACTTCCAACCGTGTGGGTGGTCTACAGTTACATTACCCTCCTCGTCAGTTTCTTCTAAGTCTTTCCAAAGTACGTCAACGTGGTATTTCTCAGACAATACAGGTGCTTTAGTTTCTTCTCCTTTGTCATCGTATTCGCCTTGTTCTAAAACGATCTTACCTAACTTTACGATAGTATGTTTGTGAGAGGGTACATCTTTACCATCTTCATCTTTAACACTCGGTAAAGCGTTTATTTTGCTTAGAGCTTGTTCTTCTGAATTAAATTCGTATTTACTTACTTTTATCATTTTTTTTCTTTTTAGTTGTCCATAATTCTTTGCCTTTCCACTCTACCTCTACAATATATTTATCTTCCTCAGCATAGTGTCTGATCGTATGTGAGTGAGGTGTTGGGATCGCATCTACTTTTTGTAGAGCTTCTTTTCTGTTATTAAATGTATATTTCATTTTAACTTGTTATTTTAGTTAATAATATATCTACTTCTGAATCTGTCATCTCTTTAGTGTTATATACTCTTATATCTCGTATCTTGCCATAGAAAGCACTTGTTGAAGAATATCCTATGTCAAAGTTTATTCTATTTAATGCTCCACTTGCAAAAGTAGAGCCACTTGTATCTACGCCGACTTTTGTTCCATTAACATAGGCACTAAAATTATTTTGTTTATATCTTATTGCGCATTTATTATATGCCAAAGTAGTAACACTTGCCACTATAGCACATTGGTTTACACCACCTGAATTAACGTATAATGTTATTTGATTTGGATTTGCAAGTTGTATAGAAACTGCATTTGATGATGAATTATCCCCTAAAGTTATTAATCTTAAAGTACCATCATTTGCTAATGCTTCAATTTCAGCATATAATATTCCCTCCTCACTTGGTAGAATAGAAGATGTACCTGCACCATTACAGGTTTCTGCTGCTCTTGTTTGTGTGCTTCCGTTTGTTGGTATGTAGCTTGTTGCGTATGTTTGAGATTCAACCTGCGCTCCAAAAATATAAATACCACTTAAGCCATCTCCTTGATAAGGATTTGAGTAAGGGTCGCCTGATGTATATGAATCTGACAACAATTCAAAACCTAATATAATTGAAGCTCCTGATGTTATTTGATAGTTGATTCGATACCATCCGTTAAACATTGATTCTATACTTGCTGAAACACCATTTGTCGCAATCAAAGTTCCGTTAGATAAATTAAATGATGCATAATTTCCTGTTTGTGCATTTTCTCTTAATGCAATTTTATTTCTACCATTTGGTTTAACAAAAACGCTTGA
>Ga0315315_10004575_pt1 | contig 12748 bp, 24 predicted proteins | sample M140m3416metaG_FD_203699 | JGI IMG/M metagenome (GOLD analysis project Ga0315315, IMG submission 203699) | Ammonia-oxidizing marine archaeal communities from Monterey Bay, California, United States - M1 40m 3416 | ecosystem: Environmental > Aquatic > Marine > Intertidal zone | place: USA...
CTTTGAGAGGTGCTGATATTAATCTCTTTGCACTCTCAGGTTCAACCTTATTAACCTCACATATTTTTATAATTGCTGACATAACATCAGTATTACCTTTGCCAGATGCAATCAATCGTTCCACCTGTTCACTGAATTCTTTTCTTGTAATCATCATACCCCGTATAAGTTTGTGTATTGTTTCCTCAGTTGCCATAGATCATCTACATAATCTTGTGGATCACAGATAAACATTTGAAAAGCAGAAGAACCTTCTACACCAACAAGAGCCATACACTCTTCTATTTCGTGTCCAGTTAGTTCTTCAACCATGATTGCATAGGCAGTCATTTGTATAAACCATGTTTCTGCCATGTACTCCTTTTTAGGTTTTGCACTTGATTTGAAATCAATGATAGATAATTTATTGTCGAACATTCCGACACAATCCACTCTTCCAGCCATCTTGAGATTTTCTGAAAACAGTGGAGCCTCTAATGCAATTGGAACTATCTCATCGAGTACAGGTCTGACTGCACGAAACATTCCTTCCTGAATGATGTTATCAAACTCGATAAACTCTTTTTCTTTTCTGAGATAGTCTTCTATGTTTTGGTGGAAAGATGTTCCTCGTTTTGCAGCTGATGTAGAAATCTTATTTGCAGTTTCTTCACCTACTCGTTCTCTCCACAATTTGATTTGTTCTTTGGTCTTAAGACCTACGACTGTAGTGACACTAGGATAAGCTGCACCTTTATCATCGATATAATATCTTTTACCATCCCTTGATTCTGTTTTAAGGTCTAGTGATTCTAGATCATGAAGGTCTAGTAGGGTAGTTCTCACTTTAGTCATAATTATATTCTACTTTGTTTTAGACTGTATGTCTACATGCTTTTTGATTGTTTGTACTGTCTTCTCTCTCTTGATATCTTTACTTCCATGTCTCTCATGGACAACTGAGCCTGGATGTGCATCACCAACTTTAGATAACACTTCTTTAAATCCATCATCAGTCTTCACACGATCACCGTGTCCACCTACAATATTAGGTGCAGATACTTGTTGTAGTAAATGGGGATTGTTCTTTTTAAATTCGTCAAGGTCTTTGTAAGACATAAAGTATTCTTTAATCTCACCTGTTTCCTTGTTTAAGAAATCGTAATTAGGCATTAAGAAACATATCCTGCGTGTGCTTGAAATTGCATAAATTCGGGAACGGGTCTATCCGTCCATACTGCAAATCTACTCTTGTAAACTTGATAGTATTTATGATACGCTTCAAGACTTGATTCTGTTTTAACATCGTCAGGCATAGCTTGTGGTGGTTCTCTCCACTCACCTAGTTCCATGTTTCTAGGTATCTGATTAAGTAAGTCTCTGAGTTTTGTATCAGTCATATGTACTTTACCATATCTGAATGTGTACTCATCACATAGTGCAACAAACATATCATACATGAATTGATATTGTATTGCATTCTCTCGAACCCATATTGCAGATGGGTGATTAATATGGGAGGCCTTGTATAAGACCCCGTCCATATTTGAGTTAGGATGTTTCCATCTTTTAATTCTACGACCACTTGATGCATCAATGTATTCTTTACCATCTAACATTCTATGTGCAGTGGAAAGCATTTGTGCATATTCGATAATCATCTTCACGACATGTTTGTCACAATGAAGTTTAGCTGATTCGACTGGATCGGTATCTAAGTAAAAGATGTTCATGCTTCTCTATCTATATCCCACTTGATTCTTTTTTCATAGTTACCCTTCTTAAGATTTACATCTTGAGTATCTAAAGTTTTGTTGAGTCTCCATTTGTATAACCATGGTGCATTCTCTCTTTCGGCATCCATGAATATTGCATTTGTAAACCCTATCGGAATTATCACAGCCATGTGAACTATGATACTAAGTACGATATCATAACCCAACCAACCCATATAAAATGTTGCAAGGAATCCGAAATAAACAGACCACATTACAAACAAGACTAATGTAAAATACATTTGTAGACTTGGATCAGGTATATGTTTTAGTGGATTGAATCTATGATCCATAACCACTCTCCAACAATCAACTACCCACATAGTGAAGCGTTGAAATATATTGTTTCGATAATTCATAATACTATTCTATCACTCCTTAACCAATCTGTAAAGATGGTTTAAAATTTATCTAAGTTTACACCTCTAGTATTAAAGGTGCCTTTTGGTTTCTGATCCCTATAGTTATAAGGAACTGAAACTGCAAATGGATCAGACAATCCCTTGCCGATCCATTTGAACTTGTTGTAAACGGTTGAAGGATTAACATGATCGTAATATCTGTCTACACATGTATCATTCTTCTCTGCATACGCTTCTACTTCTTCGTAGGTTCCGTATACATCCTCACCGTTATTCAATCTTGCTAGTTCTATCATTACTCCTGATTATGTCTTGGGTCTTGTTGTTGTTCAATCCATTCTGCAATCTTCTTCCTTTGCTCTTCAATGGACTCCGTTTGATCTTTGATTTGCTTATTTTGAAATCGAAGTCGTTGTTGTTGTTGAGGTTGTGACATATTATTTTCCTATATGTTTGATGTCGGATTTACCAATCACTTGATATGCACCTTTGTTATACGCTGGTGCAACCGTGTATTGGGATGATATCTTGAGCTTCTCTCTTTCCCACTCAAGGTTCTTCTGTCCATGTCCACTACCTTTGTGCAACAAGGACGGAATCTTTTCTGTCTCTGAGACTTCTCTCACGACACGATCAAATACTTTTTGTTGTTCTAGTATCAGTTCTCGATACTTCTGTTTTTTCGATTTCTGAGTAAAGGCCTTGGTCTTCCTTTTCTTACCATGAGGCCCATACCTAATCGAACTTGTCAAATTAAGATAACCCATTACTTATAAAATATATGTGCGTTGATTTGTACAGTCTCGTTTAGATGTTCTGCCCAATATGGTGTGATGTAATATGCATGATACCACATTGCACCCTCAGTAATATCAGGATGGTTCTCCATCATGAAATTGTTTGCAATCTGTACTGACTTGATCCATGTCTTAGAATCTTTTGGATCATCAGACTTACCATCACAAAACCAACTGAACTGACATTGTCCTAACACAGGAACTTTGTTCCCTGTCCAAGAAGTTCTCCACTTCTTAGTTTGGTAGATCACTCCACAGTAAGAATCAGGAAACTGAGAATCCTCAACACGATTCCTGACTACATGAGCGACTGCAAGTTTTCCAGCGAGGGGTTGATTCCCAGCTTCGAAATAAATGTTCTTTGCAAGACAAAAGGCTTCACCATTCTCATCGAACCCATGTGCCTTACCACTAAAAAAACCTAGACAAAAACCTAGGACTACTAAACATAAGATTTTTATTTTATCCATATCCTTACTCCACCGAAATAATCATCGGCATAATTGTATCCCATCTTTTTAGATAGATGAGAGATAAACCAACCACCACCCATTATATAAAACAATAGGTAATCTGTCAATGAGATTTTCACATTGATCGGTTCTTTGTAATTTGGGCGATCAGGCCCACCTAAAAAATTTGCAACAAACATAATTACCTCTTTAGTTTAATAAACTTCCTTCGTGATTTTGAGAACAACTTAGAAGGTGTCTTGTAGAAGAGTTCTTCCTTAGTTCCCGTTTTGATGTAACCAACATTCTGACCCTTCTCATTGAAGATGTAAGTGTGGTTCTTGACTTTGTGTTCACCCCAATCGGTGATCTCTTTTAGATAAGTGTACATTAAACTGCCTCGGCTAGTTCGTCCAGTTCCATTTCAAGTTCGTCATAGTCACACTCTGCAGTCCTGAGTTCATCCTCAAATGGTTCTACCAAATTGTAGATTGCAGACTCCAAAGCATTGACTGCTTCACGAACCTCTTTGATCTTCCATTCCAGTTCTGATGAATCGGATACATCCATACCCACTTCCTCAGCAATGTTAGTAACCTTTAGATAAATCTCACTAGGGATATTATCGTACTTGATGACTTTAGTCTCATCATTGACTTTTCGTACTGCAGCTTCCAAGTCCCACTTTTTGTCTGCAAGTTCATTTAGTTTTTCAATTGACATTAATAGCCTCCTGTCATATGTTCATATGCTTCGGGACAAGAGTCGATCTTCTCTCCGCACATACAAGTGTTTTCATAATTTGCTTCTGCATCTATCGAGTCTAGAGCTGCATCAACATGAGCTTGTTCTGACTCTGATAGTTTATCGTAATTCTTTACTGCTTCTTTTAACCAATCCATTAGTGAAATTTTCTCCTTTTTCCATTGATAAGAAGATGTGAAATCATGACCTTGCCGATAGGATTCATGAACCCATAACTAGGTAATTTTGAGCACATCAAATCCCAGTCGTCTCCATTGTTCGAGAGAACAAGAGGTACGAGGTCACTAGGTACAGGGATTTCAATGTCTGCACCGTAATTGACATTACCGTTGTAAATTGGGTTTCCACAAATTCTAATTTTATCCATACTTGTATTATACGAAAAAGCCAGAGGCATTGTCAAGGCCCTTGATATAAACTGCTTTGAAATCTCCACGACCTACACATGCAAAACCTTTCCCTTTTAGATAGCCGTCTACAGTATCATGTTCATAACACGATATATCATCATAGACTATGATTCCACCATCCACAATCTTATCAAGTGTTACAAGTAAATTCGTTGTCTTCATGACATGTTTCAATGTATGATCTGAATCTACATAAACAAATTTGAATCTCTCATTTGATTCTCTGATAAATGCAGTATCAGTCATGTCCATATGTTTGAAGTTGCAGCCGACTTTGTCAGCGAGATCGGAAAGAAGTTCTAGTGTAGCTTCCTTTCCTTGAATGTAAAAATCATCACCCTTTTTCTGATGTTGGTTGACACTTTCCCATGGATCAATATCACCTGTACCGTATGGTGCATATGGATCAACTGTATAATACCATTGTCCGTGAAGCATAGGCATCATGAGTCGACCTGCTACACCTCGTCCTGTTCCAAACTCTACAACGACACCCTCATCTACTGCAAGAGCTTTCTCTAGTGCAGAATGCAACTTACCAAACTCCATGGCACCATGGTTGAAAGTTAGATAGATGTCTCGTATAGAGTTCTTCATGCAATTAGGATTTCAAGGTGTGGTGGGAAGTATGCAAGATAAGTTAAGAGTGCAAGTATGATTAGTATAATTGCAACTGCAAGCTTAACTGTAAACTTAACTACACTTGGGAAAATTTTAATTGCAAGATAGATGCATGTAAGTAATCCAATAAATTCTAACATTACTTCTCCCAAGGTAAGGTGATTCTCTCACCTCGTTTTTGTTCTTCTACCATGACACATGAATAGAAAGCGAATACTCCCATGAAGAGAGTAATCACTATTCCAATAAACATATCCATTATCTTAAGTAGTCAGGGCCGTACAATCTCATAGAGTTAGGATTGATATCGTACCCATTGAAGAGGTTTCCTCTTGGTGCATTCAAAGCTGGAGTGTTCCAACCAGCACACTTAAGAACATCACCTTCTTTGAAAGTGATACCTGTTGCACCTTTCTGAAATTCTTTCTTGTTAATAAAACCCCAAGCAGACCTTGGTTGACCTTTCTCTTCCGAGAAAATACGAATGTATTTTTGACCTACGGAATAGTTGTGAGTTGTTTCACCACGGGAATGTTCCCATCGTGTATGCATTGCATTAGTTAAGTCCTCACAAAGTTTCTCAACTAATACTTGAAGTTCTTTATTCATATACTGTCTCCTTTTTCAATCTATAAGCATATTATACTAAAAAGCTTATGTCATTGTCAAGGCCCCGAAGGGTAAGGTTAGGGCAGTAGGGTTTGCATACTCCGAGCATCCGATTGAGACCCCCTATTACTAAAGGGTCATAACCTTGAAAAGGTGGGGAAGGTCGCACACATCAATCGTGTAATACTTGTGGATTTTGTGATACTTGACCTTTTATCCCATCCCCCAGTTTTTCACCGTACAGCTATTGTACCATGGATACGGCCTCATGGTCAAGGCCATATTTGTCCAAATAATGAGATACTGCTTTTGCTTCCTTGGTCTTAAGTTCACTCAACGATTTCATACCATAGGTGGTATTGATCGTCACCAACTTATTCCCAGCAGTCACAGCTGCATTCCACATATCATCATCCTTTGGATATAGTTTGTTCAGTTCACATAGGGTGATAAGATTCCTCCCCATCCGAACTATCTTCTCTTCATTGTCGTTGACAAAATTCTCGTATAACGCCACTTTGTACTCCTGTAGTTAATATAGAGTACAGTATACCAAAAAGCCTGAGGCAAAGTAAAGGGGGTTTTATAATCCTGCTTGGATTTTATCGAGTTCTAAGATTTTCTTGTTAATTACATCTACCCTGTTAGGCCAATAGATATAGTCCTTATCGGAATCCTTTGCAAGGTTCTCTAACAAAGGTCTGATGAAGTTGTCAAGTTTGTCGATGACAGCGTTTGCATCTGCAACGCCTGAAGAAATTTTTGAGTCTACGGTTTTCAGCTCATCAGCGTCGAGAGCTGCAAATCCAAAATCGTTGTATTCTATTTCTGCCATGTATATATTTATATCAAATTAATGTGTAAACTCGTAATAATCTTCTTCGATAGATTTAAGATCAGACTTGAATTGTTGGTTCTCTCTGTAGTTATCTCTATCCTGAATAGTGACTTCACTCATGTATACACCACCTGAGTACCACTCAACTAAGATCAGACCAATCATATTTGTAATCTGTTCGTAGGTTAATGATGGTACTTCATCATGTTCGACCAGTCCAAGATTAAGTGTTACGATTCCACACTTTCGATCTGAGTTGTATACTAGATTGTCAGCGAGATGATTGAGTGCAGCTTTCTGTGACGAATACAAATATCCCTGAGAGAGATTTGGTTTTGCAGCTCGACTTGAGATATTGATGATGAGTTTATTTGGATCGTCTCTCCACTCATGAAATACATCATTAAGTAAATCTGATTGAGAGAAACCTACACATGCATTGTTAATGAATACATCGTAATGTTTCCAAGGTATGCTTTCTCCTACTCTGCAAGATTCGAATTCAATCACTTCATCCATGATTTGTTCTTCGTGGAACTCTGAAATGATTGCGCCTGCTAGTTTAGTCTTTCCTGTTATTAGAGCTTTCATAATAATCCTTAATTAAATCAAATGATGGTTTGCCGAATAGTGAACCATCAACACTACACTTGTTACAAGGTGACATTGATCTATCACCTTTCATTAATCTCTTTCTTATCTTGGCCATTGGTTTTCCAAACCAAACATCAAATAGACTCTGTTGTAACAGATTCCCGATGACATGCTCTCGTCCCCAATCATTTGAGCAAAACAATACATCTCCATTCCAATCGACAAAAAGCTTATAGAAAGGATAATGACAAGGCTTGCCAATAAGATTTTTGATGTCTTCTTCTTCGATTCCGATCCAGTCAATTGTACCACTCCTGTTATTTAAAATTAAACCATGTTTCTCAAAGTCACCCCAGTGCATTCTATACCTGTACTGTTCTTCTCTGATCCCAGCATTCTTCATGATGTGATCGAAATGTTCTATCTGTTCGACACCATCATAAAGGTTTATGTATAGTAAGTCTAAGCCTGCTCTGAATAACTTGGCTGCATATATTGAATCTAGTTTATCACCATTTGTATTACATTCTAATGTTGCAGTTGGAAGATTGAAATGAAACTCTTTAACTATTTCTATAAAGTTTGGATTAAGTAAGTTCTCTCCGAAACCACTGAATGATATTTTACCTTGATATTGATTGTCTGCTAATTCTTCTGCAATGGTTTGAGCACCCTTAACTGTAAGATGTAGATTCCTGTTGGGAAATACTTTTGGGTCATGCCTTGGACAAAAGACACATGTCCTATTACACAACTCAGTAGTATTAATTTCAATCGTAAGAATTGAATCAAGTGGGTGCCCATCTTTTAATTTTTTACTCCAATGCTTTTTCTCTTGTTGTCTTCGATGATCGAGAAAGTCAAACTGGTCAATTGCTGTAACTGGAATGTTTGACTTCGACATGTCTTTCCTCTATTTCAGTTTCGGGAATATAAGTATACTCTACTTCACTATCAGCTTCCCATGATTGTAAATATTCTTTTGGTATCATAGTATAGACATCGTCCACTTCTATGTTGATATCTTTAGAGTTCATCCAGCCATTCTTTTTCTGATACATGACATCACCTCGATACTCCCATGCATCGGGTTTGTTTAAAGGTAATACGGATAAGTAGAACTTTTTACTATCGAGTGTGTCTTGATATACTCTTAAATTTCTATACCATCTGAATCCAACTATGTTTACCATATCCCATGGCAAGTCAAATCTTAGGTAATCAAAATGAGAAGTGGCGGTGCCTTTACTTGAAGTATCCGCCGTCTCTGTCATCGGAAGGATTCTCATCCTCTTCTCCATCTTCTTGTAGACTTACAAACTCACCACTGTCCTGTAGATCACTGATGAATTTTTCTGTTGCAGTTACAAAGTTTTCGATCATTGCAGATTTAGAATCTTTAGTTGTCACTCCTGTGAAACCAAGAGTATGAGCTTCTGCTTGAATCTTAGACTTGGTCATTCCTTTTAGTTCTGACTCTGTAGGGATTGTAACCTCAACTGTTTCTTCTTCTACTGCTGGAGGTGGTGTATCAAACTCTGCAATGTCATCCTCTTCAACCAATCTAACCTTTGGTGCATCTTCAACTTTTGCAAGTTCTTCTTCGATGATATCAGGTTGATTAGTATCTGAGATAACTGGTTTGCTTCCGTAATCAGGTGTTACTGGTTCATCGTAAGCTGGGTTGTCATAGACACTCTCAACTTCTTTTTCAAACTCCTCAGTAGTATCTCCTGATGCAAGAACTCCATTCTCATCTGAAGCTTCGTTTGCATACTCATCCCATTCTTTGAAAGACTTCTTAGTCTCTTCTACTTTCTCTGCAAGTGATGGGTCTTCTGTGAAGTGTTCACCACCATCTGCTGGGTGTGTAGGTGGTAAAGGATTCTTTGCTCTTGCTTGTTCGAATGCACGACTTGTTCCACCGACTGCAGCTTTACTTTCGTCTAGTAACTTCTTAAGTGTTACTTGTTGTTCTGCATCTAAGGTGTCTACATGTTCACCAACATTGAGACCGACTTTACCGTCACCATCTAGATCGATATTGATTCCATGGGATGCAAGTACAGCTTCGAGTTGTCTTGCTTTCTCTTCTGCAGTCTTCCTTCTTTTTCTCTCACCGTCTCTTGCAGCTATCAGATCATTTTCTTTTCTTGCAAGTTCAGTAGACTTTGCAATCTCATGTTCCTGTTGTAACTGAGCCATTCTACTTTGTGCATTGGTAAGTTGTTGTTGATAGTCATCAAGACCAAGTTTCAATTCGTTTCTCACTTGTACATAACCATCTAGGTCTTCGGGTTTAGTTGGGTTCTGCAATGACTGGTTCATAAGAACCTGTGCAAGTTGTGCGACTGTTGGAGAAATCTGAACTTTGAAATTTGCAATACGCTCTTGTATTCTTTCTAGTTCTGTTTTCTCAGGTACGGGTTGAGCAAATGTAGTGGGTTCTACATTGTGGTTCACTTTTTCTTCTGACATAATTTATACTCCATGGAGTCCTACACGACTATTAATTTCTTTACACACTAATGAAATCTACTGTGTACATTTCTATGTATAGTCTCGGAGGACACTAATATTTAGTTAATCGTTAGCTCTGGGAATGCACTTTTTACAATGTCAACTGTGACATTTTTGAATGGCCATTTCCCATCTTTTACTAGATCAATCATTTCAGCTTCTTTCTGTGGAAGACCCTCTAGTAATTCTATCCACATAGTTTCTCTTCGAACCTGTGGAACTTCCTCTGTCACAAAGTATCTGAACTTCTTGAATTCAAATCTCAATTGTGTTTCAGTCAAGTCTGATGCTGGTGCATCGTTCTTGTTAAATGGTGTAGGCCCTTCGGGTAATGTACTGTTGATCGTTGAATCAAAGTTCCATTGACACACTCGTTGCACTGCACCGTTTGATTGGTTGAATACTCTAAGACCATTTGCAGCTTTGTCTACATCTTCCTGTGCAACTATGTTTGCTTGACATAGTATTTCATACACATCTGCATTCTTAGTTAGATTCATTCTTTCAGTAATCAATTCCATTACTGGTTTGTTGGGAGCTCCTTTCGGTCTTCCCCTTCCTCGTTTCTTTTCGCTCATAATGCAAAATCCTCTACATGATTTAGTAACTCATTTAATCTATGAGTTCTTAGGTAGTCAAATACTTTACCTCTTACTGGTGCTGTATTATCATACTCATTTAATATTCTATCACTTACCTCTTGAGGTATGAAATCAAAATCAATCAAAGTTTGATTTCTTAGATAGTTCCTATAGTATTTATCATCGCTAGAAATAGTAATTCTCATATACTTTTCTAGTATAGGTTTTCTTAGTGGTGTCTGTCTTATACCTTCGTCTAAACAATTATCATTGGATAGAATGTTTGGTATACCGTCTGCCTTGTCTCCTTTAAGGATATGTTCCTTAAGGAAAGTTTCTGCACCACCTTCGGGTTCAATAAACTTATTTACATTTGGTGACCACTGTGTTACTTGACCATATCTCTGTAACTGTTGAAAGTCTTTGTCTCCACTGACGATCAATACCTTTTCATTAGGTGCAAGTATATATGCATGTTGTGTAAGGATTGCAATGATATCATCTGCCTCACAATTCTCCACATACATAAAACGATAAGGGAAGTTTTCTCTGATCTCTTGTTTTACTTTATGTAAAGTATCAAAGATCAATCCCCAATCTTTATCATCCTTGTCTCTAGACTTCTTCCTGTTTGCTTTATATAACGGGAAGTAATCTCGTCTCCAAGGATTGGCTGCATCTGTACAAAGTACAATCTCACCATATTCTTCGGAATATCTTTTCTGATAGTTCCTCAATGAATTCAGAATCATATGTCTCAACATATCTTCTGATATCTCTCCATCAGTTATTTTTAACTGAGCCATCAGACCAGCAATTATGACCTGACTAAAATCTATAAGTATCATTTAACCACTTTTACTAATAATGTATTCTTGGTAATTAGATCGTTTCCATCCTTTTCTTTTGATCTTGGAATCTCATCCAAGAACCTAGAAGCAATTATATTACCACCTTTATATAGTCTATCAAGCAAACTCAAATCTGTCAAGGTCTTTTCTCTACATGAGTCGAACCCTGTAATCCTAGAACCTTTAACTTGTAAATGTCCTTCGAACTTGGTCAGCTTCTTACTTGATACATTGTAGGTGTATAGTATTCTTGCACGAATTATTTCTTCGGGGTTTATTGAATTAAAGTTATGATCGTCAGCTGCATACACATCTAGGTATGGTAACTTCTTAACTAACTGTGCTGGTGTCTTGGGTCTGATCCTACGAACTGGTTTGTACTCTTCACAATACTGTTCGATCTCTTGTTCCCATGTCTCCAGTGTTTTGATTACTTTCTGTTTCTGTCTTGCAGTGAGAAAACTATATGCCTCATCTAACTGTTCACACTTCTCTTCGTTCTTGATCTCATACAAAGTATTGTCTGCAAAACCTTTCATGTAACTTACAACACGACCTGAGTAATCTATTCTCTTTAGATACTTGTACATACTAAAAGAAGTTTTCTTCTTATCTAAGAGTCGATCTATTTGATGCTCTACTTCTCCCAAAGCTTCAAATGCTTTGTTCTGCATCCTTTCTTGGATACTTGTTTTAGTCGTCTGCGTCATCATGTTTATTAGTCAGTAGGAACTTTCTCGATGGATTAATCATCAAGTTAGCCCTGTTCATAAAATCTCTATTTGCCAAAAACGGAATCTTTCCTCTTTGGTCTAAACTAACTTCTTGTTCATATATAGTATTTAAGAAGTTTAATTCACACTTGACTATAGGTCTTTCTTCGGGTGGTTTGATTAGAGTCATCATTCTGACTAGAGGTTTCTTATGTGTTTTACCATTTCGTTTGAAGTGAACAACCTTGCCTTTGACTTCGATAGAGTCGGCGTGTAAGGCACAAGCGTTTGCGCTGTTCCCAGTGTCCAACTTAACTGTCATCGTCTCACCATCGACCTCTATGGTCTCTAGAACGCCACATTCAGTTGCCTTCTTCTTCCATATGTCTCTGTTCATGAAATCATCTATGATTTGTTCTGTCACTTCTTCACCCAGTGCATCAGATATTCCCTGAGTTCCTGGCGAATGGTTTACCTCTAGAATGTATGGTGCATCTTCTTCACGATCCTCTGATGGAATGAAGTCGACACCTACCCACTGACCATTGACAGCTTTTGCAGCTATCAAACATGTTTCTTTTTCTAGGTCTGTTAATTCTATCTCTTCAGCTTCTGCACCTTGAGATATATTAGATCGGAAGTCATCGATGATCTTTTTCCTTTTCATTGCACCGATAACTCTTCTGTTGTTTATCATAACACGGACATCAAATTCCATGTCGATATATTCTTGCAATAGAATATCGCAAGTAGGATCAATCTTGTAAACAAGACTGACTGTTGACTGTAAAGACCTTTCGGTTTCTACTAATAAGACTCCAACACCTTTTGCACCTTGTAGAGTTTTGAGAACCATAGGGAACTCATTGTCTAATCTCTTT
>Ga0315315_10004578_pt1 | contig 12747 bp, 9 predicted proteins | sample M140m3416metaG_FD_203699 | JGI IMG/M metagenome (GOLD analysis project Ga0315315, IMG submission 203699) | Ammonia-oxidizing marine archaeal communities from Monterey Bay, California, United States - M1 40m 3416 | ecosystem: Environmental > Aquatic > Marine > Intertidal zone | place: USA...
CGCCAGCACTGGTGACCGGTTAATTCCCGGAAAACTATGGTTTTTGACGATCTATTCTTCTAACAGATGTAGTGTGATGCCAAACACGAAGAACTCATCTCGGGGACAGATGCATTTCGTCCCCCCAAGGGTAGGAGGCCCAATGCGATACGCAGCGATCTCTTCAATCATGGTTGTACTGCCTTTCACCTTGGTATTGTTCTTGGCACCAGGATGTTCCAAGGAAGAGATGAATCAAGCTCTTGAAACAGCCAAGTCCAAAACTAAATCAATGACCAATTCTGCGGTCGAAGCGGTAGAAGAAGCGTTACCGGAATCAGGCGAGGTTACCCTGAACTTCAAACCTGACCCCATTTCAATCTCAAACGCTGCACTCGATTTGATTTCTATTGGGGATGGCAGACCGAATGTCGTCCAGATCAGCACCTACAACCCTGATGCCTCCTCTCGGTCTTATCCGGCACTTCTACTGCACGGCACCACCAACATGTCTACTGCATCAAGCTTGGCAGGAGAAAAAGTTCAGTGTGATGTTTATTATCAAGAGAGTGAAAATTCGCCCATCGCGATGACACAACCGGGAGAGGCAATGACCGTCGCTTTCCAACAATACAATCCAACGGACAAAGCATTGACGGCCACCTTAGGAATAATCTCCTTGCGCGGATCTGATGGCAGCGTTATTCAGATCGAAGGTGGTAATGTACTGGCAGTGATTCGCGAGGAAACCAAATAGCATGTTCAATTTCTCTCAATTCACCATGGCAACCACGCCGCCGCGGTTGATCATTCTTGCGTCGTGTACTGCATTACTGTTTTTCGGAATTAACACCCCTTTGATCGGTAATCCCACGGGCAAGAATCCATCTCAACCACTTAAGACCCACGGGACGATCGACGGTGCTGAGGCACTGGCAAACGAGTTGCACCAAACGTATTTGGAAGAACTCGACGTTGTGACACGAATGTTCGAAAAACAGAACGATCCAGCCAGTTTCTCCGACCGACAAATCTCAAAATCGGCCGCCCGAATCTGGAAAGCTCGGCGAGATGCAAAACACCTCGAGTTGATGTCGGAACCCATCGGTGCTGATCTAACCCGAAAACTTTTTTTACTCGCCGTGCAAATTGACCAGTTTGGCTTGTCCTACTCGCGAACTCCACGCGGCAGTCAGATGATGACCCAGCTCATTACTAAACTGCGACGTGACTCACCACGATTCCAAAAATTTCTTCAACAAGCTTCCGCCAGCCTGCAAAACAGAAGTGACCCAGAAGTCTTCACAAAACAAATGGAAGCCAAGGGCATGCAAATGCGTGAATCCCTGGTTTTCTTCCGACCATTGGAACACAAGAAATATCTTTATAATTTTGAAGCACTGCTCACCACCGGCGACGTCAACCACAAGAAACTGAGACGAGCGCGGTATCTCGCACAAGCGAATGATAAAATCAAAAATGAAGTAACCAGTGCTGCCGCTGCCACAGAAGAAATGAAACGTATTTGTCAGGAACTGGAACAGACAGGTGCTGCAACACTTGATGGTGATGTGAAAGCCGATGGCACACAAGCCTTCGCACAAGTCTGCAAACTATGGATTCAGGGTTCGGCAAATTTAACCCGTGCCAATGCGATTGAGTGGATGGTCACCAACCAGACAGGCAATGCAAAAACAAACGAGATCGCCAGCTTAAAGAAAGCGACCTTGATTGCACTACCAGCCATCATCAACTCAGTTGCTGAAAAAACTGCCACAGAACAGATACCGATGGTTTATACCGATTTGCTCCGGCAAATCAGTCAAGTAGATCGTCGGACTACAGGTCGGAATCAGGTTGCCGAGGCATGCACAAGTGCCTTGAATGAACTAGCCAAAAAGAATCCGGCACTCACCAAGAGCATTGACGCCTACACGCTAGCAACGAACGAACCACTAACGTGGAGGAAACGGTTTGCCAATGAGCAGGCAGGTTATCTATCTAGCCAACAAGCCTCGGCCGAAGCACTGTTGAATTCAAAAGCGCCGACCGACACCAGTAACCGACCCAATTTCGCTCGCCGCCCCAGTGGTGACACACTGATGGTTTCAAAAACGTTCAACGAACCCGCTGACTGGATGATCGATGAAACTGCTAAACGTCTCGTGGGGCAGTCCATCAAAGAAGATCGCTTGATTCGGCTTGGAACGAATAGCCGAACAGGTGTCATTCCCTTCACGAACGGTCACTATGCAAATGTCGCATTAACGTTGTCACCTGAAACAGAGATAGCTGATCTGAAAGTCGCCTTGCTGATTGATGACGAGCACAATGCTCTTTCATTAACAGGCATGGACGCAATTTCATCCGCCGAGATGCAGGATTATGCATCCATCGGTGGAACCATCCAGCAGGTACACCTTGAGGCATTGCTAACCCGATTCATCGCGTTTCCTGATGCTGCGATGACGCTGGTGCCATTAGGTGGGCTGCCACAGGGAACTGCCAATCTCGCTCCGCTCGAGCAGACTTGCTGGCGTCTTGATATCGTTCCGCAATGGGCACATCACCGTTATTTCACCGTTCGCTCAGCCGACTCAAAGCCACTGGAACGCAAAACTGCACAGACTTCCAATTAAGGCCTCAGCGAGAATGATCACCTGAGCTGTCGGCTGAGTAATCCCCAACTGCTGGGCGAGCATCGCTGGTCGAATCGTATTCCATACGACGTGAACCGGCACGCCGCGCATCATCTCCGCGTTCGTCACCAGCAGCTTTTCCCATGGCGTTGACCAAGACCTGCTTCAGTGAAGAGCCGCTAGCATCTTCTTCTGAATCATGATCACCCCATCGTTGGGAACGTCGAATCTTTTGCCATAGCTTACGTGCGTCCTCTGCATCTTCGGTATAGGAAATTTCCTCATCGATATTGAGTGTATTCAGAAAATGCGAACGCACGGAATCGAAGTGCGCTGCACGAAAACGCTGTATCACTCGTCCCAATTCCTCGATGACTTCCTGTTTCTGTTTCTGCAAATTACGACGATCACGACTCGCCTCTTGCAAGTCTCCGCGGTCAGACTCAACACCGGAAAGGCGAGCGACAATCTGATCATCCGTCAAATCATCCTTCGTGGCTTCGGCCCGCTTCTTTAAATCACTCGACTTGAATCCAAGAAGTGTTTTCCTGAATAGTTCAATCGCCTGTTGGTAGTAAGATCCTCGCGGGTCTGAGAGATCACGGATACGATCTTCTGCTTCATTTATTGATTCAGAAATAAAGTTCGCTGTTTGCAGGCTTTGCTGTCGATCCTTGGTGAATCGCTCAGTGAGATTTATTTTCTCTGGCAAGCCCTGTGCATTCGCAACCCGATCACGCTTCCGCTCCAATTCCTCCATAACAATATTCAACGAGCGGCGATCGTCCGCGATGATCTTTCGCATTTGATCCGGTGTCTGTGTCAGAAAATCGTAACCCTGCCTTGCTTTTGTGAAATCGATGTAGCGTGCTAGCCAACGATCAATACGACGAGTCAGTCCCCGGCTTCGATATCTATTTTCGCCATAGCCACGGTCATACAAATATTGAAACAGCGTACTCGCTTGATAGGAGGGCAACTTCCTGGCCGCGTCTTGATCAATTTCGTGCAAATTTAATTCAGCTCTCTCAAGCGTGACTTCAGCGATTGCTGCTCGGTCTGCCAACTCCACAAAATGGGTATCTTCCTGCAAACGCTTCTCAACGACAGCTGAAATCTCATTCTGTTCCAGAATTGCCTCATCCAAAACATTGGTTGCTTCGACCAGAGCCTTTTCGGTCGCTGTTCGGTTCACCTGCAATTGCTTCAATTCTTGCTGCAAAGATTGGTCCTCATCCTCTTTTCGCAGCAAAAGTGTTGAGATTTCCGATTGAACTTCTCGCCATGTTGAAGCAATCGCATCAGCTGTCAGTTCAGGAAGATAGTGTTCCGCAAGACTGCGAAGGGCATCATCACGTTCTGCATCAAGTTGCTCGTACTCTTTTTGCACATCATGCATGCCCTGCCTGTCTTGTTCCAATTGCTCGGTCAAGCGTTTGAATGCATCCATCAGTTGTTGATGCACGGTGGGACCAGGAATCGTCATCTCACGAGCAACCTTGAACTTAAAAAATCAGGAAAACATAAACCAGAGTCCACCGAGGACCGTGGTGAGAGCAGCTGCCGCAAGAGTCAGGCGACCACGCCACACCCAGCAATAAGCCAAGAAGGATTTCATGCCGGGTTGAGGGTCTTGGTAAGTATGGACGGATTCAAAAAACTGCTCGATGGCGAGCTCGATTTCTTCTTCCGTGACATTGTCACCGGACATGCGAGCCGTGCGAACCAGCTTGTCACGCAACTGGGTCCTCAAATCATCGCGTCGAAACATCTCTTCAGCTGTTTCCCGCTGATCTCGCATTTCCCGAGCCACATCCATGACTCGAAGAGTCTCCTGCAGCGACAGACTCTCCTCGGGTAACGAGCCCGATCTTCTTTGAGTCGAGCCTGTGGATCGATAGGGCGCCTGGGCCTGAGACTGGTTAGCCATGATCTTCGCGGAGCGGGGTTGGAGTGTCCTGACCGAGATGTATTCTATTCAATCGGCACGTTTTCCGCATTCGGGGAGCGTGAAAACCGCCAGCTGGCCAGAAATCACGTTTCCCCCCTCAGTAGCTGATTGCAGCCGCGAGGTTCAAGCGCTAATCTAATAACGGTTGAGAAGGATCGGAAACGCCGATTCTCCAACAACTTATTCCTTGGAGAATTTGCCGTCATGTCAGATCAAGCACAGCAACCTGCCCCTGAACCCAAAGCTTCCAGCACACAGGCTCAGGAATCGACCTCCATGCGTAAATACCTTGGTCGAGCTGTCAATGTGCTCAAAGACTTCGGCGTTGATAGTTCAAATACGGCCCCACAGGAACTCATCAGCCTGCTCGAAGATGTCAAACACCTCGATGAGGCCAAAGTCCTCGCAATCGCAGATGTCATTCAGCACATGAGTGCCTTCAACGCTCTTGTACGGGAAAACGTCGAGGGAATATCGGTGGGTGACCGTTACATGAGTATCACTCAGATGTTTGATTCAGTCCGCGAAGACAGCAAACGGCTCATCAATCAGCTCGATGATGGGAAAATCAGCGGCACTGAGAAAGTGTCGAACTGGTGGATGAAGATGCGACGCGGGACACCAAGTGATCGGTTCGAAAAAATTGTCGAAATCTACAGCGAAGTCGCGAAAGACACGAAGGACCAGCTGAAACGTGAAGAAGCGATCATGGAAGGCTACATTGATTTCCGCTTCGCACTAAAGGAAGCAGAAATACTGGCCCGTGATCTGTTCGATGCACAAGTGCCCATCCTTGAACAGGCAAAAGTTTCCCTGAGTGAAACCCAAGAAGCATTGGACGCCTACGGCGGTGATGATGAAAGTGAAAAAAGCAGACTCGAATTGACCCGCGATGAAGCTCGTTACAGTTTTGAGAAAGAAGATGCGACTTATCAACTGCTCAAGGACATCGCGGAAAATCTCGAAGTTGGCTACGACGTCGGTGAAACACTGATCACCAAACTCAAACAAACCCATGATGTCAAAGAACGAGTGTATCGAAGGTCCGTAACATTCTTCACAACCAACGAACATGTCTTCACAATTCTTGGGACGGTCTACACCAGCCAACACGGACTGCACGAAGTCACTCAAGCGACCGAAGCGATGAAGACTGGAGTCAACAAAGGACTGGAAGACATCGCCGATCTTGGCAGAGAGTTGGAACGCGCTGCACTAAAAGCAGGTTACGGAAGCACTATCAATCCGGAATCCGTGCAGAAACTCGTCGATGCCATCAGTGGCTTTCAGGTTGAATCACTTGAAATGATTGCTGACTTGAGAAAAGAATCTGAGGACAGTGCCAAAGAGATCCGGAAGTCTGTTGAAGAAGGCAAACAGAAATATCAGGAAACACTCGCTCGGCATGCGAGAGGCGAGAACCTGCGACCCTGATCGTTTCTCAACTTGGCTCCCAAAATGACGTGCCAGATTTGCCTGAAGAAACGGTGAGCGTGGACACAACGCTTCGCTAAGATGATTCTGGCAGATCCGCTTTGCGAATACACGAACAGTGCAGCAGCGCTGAGCTAATTGCCAACATGTCTGTTTTTTCGGAAACAATCAGCGACACAGCAAGAGCCATGATTGCACCTTGAGGAAAGGAACTCTGATGAAGGTTGGCAGCGGGGGCGGATTTCGGGCAATACGCTACACCTGGAAAAAAGGACGGGAAGCGGGTGGACTTTGGAAGCTTTACAAAGCCATGCGCACTCGCAACTCGTGCAAAACCTGCGCGTTGGGTATGGGTGGCCAGAAAGGCGGCATGGTCAATGAAACCGGATCTTTTCCCGAAGTCTGCAAAAAATCACTGCAAGCAATGGTTGCTGATATGCAACCAGCCATCGAACCAACTTTCTGGAAACAGAACTCGGTCGATGACTTGAGAAAACGTTCACCGCGTGAACTGGAACATCTAGGTCGACTCGTTCATCCGATCAGATACCGCAAAGGTGCATCACACTTCGAAACCGTAACGTGGCAAGAAGCCTATGCCGCGATTATCGAAAAACTTCGCAAAACGGAGGCTGATCGCACCTTCTGGTATTTCAGTGGACGTAGCAGCAATGAAGCAGGATTTCTGTTGCAGTTGATGGCTCGAGTTTACGGCACTAATAATATCAACAATTGCAGTTACTACTGCCATCAAGCAAGTGGTGTGGGACTCCAAACAGCAGTCGGAAGCGGCACAGCCACTGTGGTGCTTGAAGATGTGGATCAAGCGGACTGTGTGTTTGTGATTGGTGGAAACCCTGCCAGCAATCATCCTCGTCTGATGACCAGTCTGATGCATCTGCGACGTCGCGGCGGAAAGGTCGTTGTCATCAATCCCGTTCGCGAAACAGGAATGCTGAAGTTTCGGGTCCCAAGTGATCCTGTTTCCCTTTTCAAGGGTTCCAAGATTGCAAGCCACTATATGCAACCGCACATTGGAGGCGACTTGGCCCTGCTTTGGGGTCTTGCAAAGGCGGTCAATCAACTCGGCGCAATGGACGACGATTACCTTCAAAGTCATTGCAATGATGTCGAAAATTGGCAACAAGCGATCAACGCAATTACTTGGGAAGAGATAGAAACAAAGTCAGGTGTACCGCGCAGCGAAATTGAAAATATTGCCAAGGTCTACGCTGAATCCAAACGGTGCATTTTTGCATGGACAATGGGAATCACTCACCATGCACATGGTGTTCAGAATGTACAGGCCGTAGCAAACCTTGCACTCTGTCGTGGGATGGTTGGTAAACCCGGCTGTGGTCTGATGCCGATACGAGGGCACAGCAATGTGCAAGGTATTGGCAGTGTGGGCGTGACTCCGAAACTCAAGACACAGATCTTTGATGCCCTCGAGTCAAAGTATCAGGTCAAGCTGCCAACAACCGTAGGAAAGGACACTCTGGAGTGCATGGAAGCAGCAAGCAGGTTCGAGCTGTCGTTTGGATTTTCGCTAGGTGGAAATCTGTTCGGTTCGAACCCGGATTCCAAATTTGCAGCAGAAGCCCTTTCACGTTTAGACATGAATGTGATGCTTAGCACCACCATGAATACTGGCCACGTGAATGGCTTGGCTGCAGAAACCTACATTCTGCCGGTGCTGGCCCGTGATGAAGAATCGACACCCACCACTCAGGAATCAATGTTCAACTATGTGCGTCTGAGCGATGGGGGGCCGCGACGCCTGCCGGGACCACGAAGTGAAGTCGAAGTGATCGCCGAACTCGGCAAACGTCTGATCCCTGATGCGAGTGGAGTCGACTGGAACACAATGCAGCAAACCAGCACCATTCGACAATGGATTGCCGATGTTGTTCCAGGATACGACAAAATTGCTGACATCGAACAAACACGAAAAGAATTTCAAATCGGCGGAAGAACATTCCACAAACCAAAGTTTGCCACCACCGATGGCCGGGCAAATCTTCACACACACACCATTCCCGAGCTCAAGGGTCGCCAAGATCAGGAATTGCGGCTCATGACAGTGCGGAGCGAGGGGCAATTCAACACGGTTGTTTACGAAGAAGAAGACTTGTATCGAAATCAGACTCGTCGCGACATCATCTTGATGCATCCCGATGATCTAAAACGCCTCGGGTTGGAGCACGAAGATCGTGTGGACGTCACTAGTGATACAGGAACCTTGCCAAATATTTTGGCGCGATCCTACGAATCTATTCGACCAGGTAATGCCCTGATGTACTTTCCGGAGGCAAACGTCCTTGTCTCTCGGCGCGCCGATCCGAATAGTAAAACGCCTGCTTTCAAGGGAGTCGTCATTCGGGTCGCTCCCTCCCCACAGCAATCCAGTTGAACAAGTTGAACCAATGACACGTGTTTCACGAGAACTTGGTGAAACAATCTCCTGAGATTCAACGTCGACGCGACAGGGCAATTCATGCTATCAGCCTGAATTAACACTCTGGCTCTCGCTGCGCGCACCACGCGCTCTCGCGAACATGGAAAGTTCAATGATCGACCTGCTTGGTAATTCCATACAACTTTTGGGCATGCCCCTGTCATCTGCCGCATTATTTTTGCTGGCAGGAACGTTGCTCGGACACTTGCTCTGGTATCGAGATCGGGGAAAGAACTCCGCCAACGATCCCGATCTTGAGACACGCTACTTGAAAGTTCGAAGTTCGCTCAAACAACGCAAAACTCAAGTCAAAGAACTCCAAAAACAAAATGATTCCATCGATGAGGATTTAACGAATCTGCGGCAGGCGCATTCCACTCTTCGTGCAAAGAACAAACGCCTGGAACAGATTTCACAAAGCTCACAAGAAGAAATCAACCAATTTCGCCACTCTCTCAACGAAGCCGAAATTCAACTTGCGGACGAGGAAAAGCGGAACCAGACAGTCATTGATCAGCTTCAGGAATTGATTGAAAAGAACGCTACACTGACGACCGGAAATCAAGCTCATCAAGAAAGCTTCGAAAAATTAGATCAGCAATATCGCCAATGTGTCTCCGATCTTGAAACTGCTCAATATGAACTCGATACCTCCCTCGCGCAGGCGCGGATCCAACAAGCTGACCAAGCGCAACAGCAGACCACGATAAGAGATCTCGAGCACCGGATTGAATCAACAGATCAGGCGTTGGAGCAAGTGAATGAGTCTCTCCTTCAAACTCAACAGGATTTGGTCGCAAGGTGTAAAGATCTCGACGCGCTTCGGAGCGAAAAAGAACAACTTGACGAACAGTCACAGGCTGACGCACAAACCCTGACACAACTTGAAAGTGACCTTACCTTATCGAAGCAGATTCAAACAGAACGTGACGAGTTTGCCACCGATCTCGCCGCAGCAGCGAGTTCACTTTCCGAGCAACGGCAAGCACTGGAGCAGTGCGAGGCCGCGCTGGAACTGAAAAATGCGAACCTCGCTGAACAAGAAAAACAATTAAGCGACCTCAATCTGCAGCTTACAGATGAACGTGAAAATCGTGTTCAACTAGAACAGTTCAATGCCGCCTGCCAAACACAACTCGCTGAATTGGAATCGCAACTAAGCGACAAAACTTCGGCATGTGCACAATCTGACCTTGCACTGGATATTGCTCAAAAAACCAATGCTGAAACACAAGCAACAATCTCGGGTTTAACGGCTGAGCTTGCACAGTCCAACGCCAGGAAAATCGCTTTCCGCTCGAAGGTGGCCGAACTGCAACAACTCGTCGAACAACAACAGCAACAGGTTACGGAACTGTGTGCTATCCGCGAGGAAAATGCAATTCACTCTTTAGATTTGGCTGAAACGCGAGCACAACTGGCATTGGAAGTGGCTGCCACGGCAGATTTGAAAGAGCAGGCAAACAAATGGAACACAAGTCAAGCTGAATTGGGAATTGCACAACAGACAATTCGGCAATACCACGAGCGAAACGCGGCACTCGAAAGTTTATTCGTTCAACAATCGGCACAAATTTCGGAGCTGTCGCGACAAGCTGACTGCGTCCCCGAACTCGAGCTTGCACTGAAACACAGGCAAAATGAGATCGAACTCGCCTGTGATGAAATCGAACAGCATGAACACACCATTCTCACTGCCGAGCGAGTCTGCGATGAAACACAAGGTGAACTCACGGTAACCATTGCCGAACTTCACGCGATGGAAAATCGCATCCTTTCCATGTCCGACGACATTGACTCCTTAACAACTGACAATGCTCTTCTTACCACCACCCAACAACAGGCTGTTGAGCAGGCACAACACCTGCAAATGCAATTAGAGCAAGTCAGCCTTAGCCAGCAGCAGCTCGAAGAACGGACCGCTGAACTGAATGTCGTTAAACACGAGCGTGAGCAACTGCTCAACACACGTGACAATCTTGAAGCCACCATTAATCGCCTCGGGAATCAAATCACCAATCATCTGACAGAAGCCAAACAAATCAGCGAGGTTCTGTCACAGACAGCTATTGAACATGAGCAGCTGGAAATTGTTTTGCAAGCCGAAGTGGAGGCACGAGACACCACTATCACCGAGTTAAAAACACAACTGACTGCCAGGTCGAAGCAACACGATGCGGTTGTCGATGATCTAGCGGCAAAAACGAGCACACTTGATCAGCGACAAATTGAGATCGAAGAACTGTCGAGTCAACTTGAAATAGCGAAAGCCACACACAATAAGAATACACTGCTAACGACAAAAATAGATGAGTTGGAAAAGCAACTTCAATCCAGGTCGGAACAGCATGCGGTGCTGGTCGACGATATCAGCCAAAAGAGTAATGAAGTCGCACATCAGCTTCGTGAAATTGAACGCTTATCCAGCGAACTGAAAGATGCCGAATCTGATCGGAGAGAGCGGGATCAGCTGAAACAAGAAGTGACAGAACTGAGAACCCATCTCAACAGCGTACGAGATGAACTCGAAGACAGCTTGGATACCAATGCCAAGGGTCAGGACCGAATCCGTGACATGGAGAACCAATTGCACGATCATGTCAAAAAGATTCGGGATCTGCGTCGTGAACGGAGTGCTTCCTCAGCACTTCAACTCACTGACGAAATCCGGAAACCAGAAACTGACTCTGATCAGAGAGCTGCGTGATAACAGGGAACCCGAGGCGATGGACAGCCCCCAAGAGATCGTATCTCTATGGTTCCGTGGCAGCGTGTGATTAAGTAGCAACGTGTTCAGTCCATTGAAGGTCACGGAGTCTGCTTGCTCTCAGCACTTGGGGTTATCACATCCTTTGCAGCGGACGTTCCTTCTTGTTGAGCCGGGGTGCCGGACTCGATCGCTTGTGTCGCGTCAACTTCAATAGGAAGAATTTCAAACGAGCGACTAGGTTGCATATCAAAAGTTGGAGTTGTTGCAAACGTGAGCATGCCTACCACACCCAGCGCTAAGAGCACAAAAGCAACCACAACCAAACTTCCCCATCCCCTTTTTTTTAAAACTGACTTCGAGTCAGCTACTTCACGGGGACTTCGATAAGGGTCTTTTTGGCTATTAGTCAGTTCACTCATCAATCTATCTTTTTTAATGCTTAGCGACGGCTAGGCCTCTCGCTCTGTCTTGCCTGCTTTCAGCCTGAGGAATGCATCAAAAAATCCCTGCAGTTCACTACCATCCAGCACGCTGTTGAAGTTACCTACATAGTGACCGGTTCGGGAATCTTTTACACGCTGATCAGGATGCAAAAAGTAGTTTCGAATCTGACTTCCGAAACCGGTACGGGCTTGAGTTTCGTACTTTTTTGCTTCCTCTGCTTCCCGCTTCTCTTCTTCCAGGCGGGCCATCTTAGCGCGTAACATCTTCCAAGCTGTTGCTCTATTTTGGTGTTGACTACGTTCATTCTGGCACTGGACAACTGTGTTGGTCGGGAGATGTGTCAATCTGATTGCGCTGTCTGTTTTATTGACATGCTGACCACCGGCACCACCCGCACGATAGCGGTCTTCTCTGACATCTTTCTCTTCGATATCAATTTGTATCGAATCATCAATTTCAGGTGACACACCTACGGCAGCAAAACTGGTTTGTCGTTTCCCTTCACTATTGAAAGGGCTGATCCTGACCAACCGATGCATGCCTTCTTCACCTTTCAAGTAGCCATAAGCCATCGGTCCGCGCACAGCAATCGAAGCATGATTGATACCAGCTTCTTCATTTTCTTGCCGGTCCAACAAATCGATGCTGTATCCTTCACTGACCGCCCAGGCGGAATACATCCGCAGCATCATGTCTGCCCAGTCGTTGGCATCAGTTCCACCGTCGCGAGCATTAATTGACAGGATAGCGCCAGCCGAATCATTGGGGCCATTGAGCAGAGCCTTGAGCTCAAGTTCCTCGAGGATTTTTTCTAGGCGGACGATCTCGCTCGTCACCTCCTCGGCGATTGACTCATCCTCTTCTGCCATTTCAAAGAGCGCGGCGAGATCCTCGACCGACGAAGTCAATTCGTCCATCGGGCCGACAATGGCCTTGAGTGACTTGAGATCTGCAACAGTTTTTTGTGCCGACTCATTGTCGTCCCAAAATCCTGGATCACCCATCTTCACTTCAATTTGCTTGATTTCTCCCTGTTTGGAAGCGTAGTCAAAGAGAGTCTCCAAGTTGTTTCAGGCGCTCGTGAATCTCATTGCTGCGGTTAACCAGTTCGGCATCCATTCTCGTGACGGTC
>Ga0315315_10004580_pt1 | contig 12743 bp, 6 predicted proteins | sample M140m3416metaG_FD_203699 | JGI IMG/M metagenome (GOLD analysis project Ga0315315, IMG submission 203699) | Ammonia-oxidizing marine archaeal communities from Monterey Bay, California, United States - M1 40m 3416 | ecosystem: Environmental > Aquatic > Marine > Intertidal zone | place: USA...
AATTCACTCATTCATTCTTCGAGCCCGTATTTACAACAACATGCTCACAACCCTGTGGATTGGATGTCTTGGGGCATTGAAGCTTTTGAAAAAGCGAAGGCGGAGGACAAATTAATCTTCATAAGCATAGGCTACAGCGCATGTCACTGGTGCCATGTCATGGAGCATGAAACCTTTGAAAATAAAGAAGCAGCTGCGTTTATTAATGAACATTTTGTGAGCATCAAAGTTGACAGAGAGGAACGCCCAGATGTCGATCAAATTTATATGAATGCTGTTCAGCTCATGACCAAACGGGGAGGTTGGCCATTAAATTGTATCGCTTTACCTGACGGCAGACCTGTTTTCGGAGGCACCTATTTCCCCCGAGATCGGTTTATTCAACAACTCGAGAGTTTGATCGCCTTGAAGATAAATGATATAAAGAGGATGGAAGAATATGCAGGGAAACTGACCCAAGGCGTTATTTCTTCTGATTTAATTATTGCCGACAAGGATGGGCTCGCAAAAGATGCCGAGGGGAGATCTTGGCCTATGTCTGAAATGAATAAATACGGATCTGATATCGATTCCAGGGTCGACGCTTGGAGATTGCAATTTGACCGACAACGCGGCCTTTCAAATGGAGCTCCGAAATTTCCAATTCCGACAAACTTAGACTTCCTGCTACATTATGGAATCGAACGTGGTGACATAGACGTTCTCGGACAGGTTCAGCTCACATTAGACATGATGTCGAGAGGAGGAATCTACGATCAAGTTGGTGGAGGTTTTGCGCGGTACAGTACAGACTCGGATTGGATGGTTCCACATTTCGAAAAGATGCTTTATGACAATGCGCAACTTTTGTCAACTTATGCGCATGCATGGCAAAGCTTTCAAGAACCCAGATATAAAGATGTGTGCTACGGAATCATTGATTTCATATTGAAAGAACTTGACGATCCATCAGGTGGGTTTCTATCTGCGTTAGATGCTGACAGCGATGGGGTCGAAGGAAAATACTATGTTTGGACTCAATCGGAACTTAAGGAAGCCCTTAAAGCTGACGATTTGAATCTCGTAATGATCGCATACGAAATCGGGGGGAGATCGAACTGGGAGCATGGAAACAACATCCTGATGAAATGGGAAACTGATGAAGTACTGGCTGAAAAAGTGGGATTGACATTGCATGAATTTCGAGAGAGGCTCTCATCCATAAATAGAACCCTTGCTTTTTATAGAGATGGAATGAATCCCTCTGGTAAATCATCCCACGAGCCAAGAGTAAAACCTGGTCTTGATGACAAAATTCTTACCTCCTGGACCGCGCTTACAGTCTCTGGACTATGTGCATCTTATCGCGCCTTTGATGATGCGTCACATCTAAGTAGAGCTGAGGAAGGAATGGCATTTATTTTAAAAACAGCCAAAAAGTCTGATGGTACTTTATGCCATGTTTATCACGCGAAGGTCGGGGCGCATATTGACGGTTTTCTGGAAGATTACAGCTTTGTAATTGCAGCTTGTCTCGATTTATACGAAGTGACATTTGACCCTCGCTGGCTGAATGAAGCCCGTGCATTAACACATGTAAGTTTTGATCAATTTTACGATACAGAAACAGGTTTGTTTTGGTATACATCGGAAAACATGGATGGATTGTTCGCACGGAAACAAGAAAATGACGACAGTGTGATTCCCGCATCGGGATCATCTATGGCGCGTAACTTATTCAGACTGGGTAAATACGACAGCAAGTTCGACTGGATACAACGCAGTGACAGAATGCTGATCTCAGCCTGGGAGAACTCCGACAATATCCGCAGAGCAACAGGATGGGCTTCACTCCTACTTTGGCGTACCAGCCCCTTTTATGAACTTGCGATTTCAGCATCTCATACAGATGAGATGCAACAGGCACGCAAAGCACTCGATGCAAGCTTCTACCCTCAGACCATTCTCGCTGGAGTATTGAGTAGCCCAGATCAACCAAAATGGATGGAGGGGAAATACGTCGCAACGGGTTCAGCCAGATACTTTGTTTGCCAAGAGGGCGCATGTAAGTTGCCTTTAGAATCACTAACTGACGTTGATAACTTACTCAAAGCGGAGTAGGTTCTAAAATCTACTGCTTACCTTAGATTTTCTATGAAAAATCAAGTCTCATTCTGCGCCAATCTCATTCTTGAAAAATCACCTGAATTCCGTCCACAGATCGGATTGGTTTTGGGGTCGGGGCTGGGAACCTTTGCAGACAGCGTAAAAGTTATCTCAAAAATCTCTTTTAAAGCGCTTCCAGGGTTTCCAAAAGCTGGCGTTGGTGGCCATGCTGGGCAATTGATTCTGGGACTTGTCGGGCGCACAAAAGTCGCGGTACTTCAAGGCAGAGCACATTATTATGAAGAGGGGAAGGCTGATGCCATGGCTGTTGCAATCAAAACCTTGAAGAAAATCGGTTGTCAATCTCTGGTCATCACAAATGCTGCAGGAACAATCGACAAAGACGCATCTCCAGGTGAAATAATGCTGATTACAGACCATGTAAATATGACAGGGGTATCACCTTTATTTGGACATTCTGAACGCAATCGGTTCGTCGATATGACGAACGCTTATGATCTCGACTTATCAAACATCATGCGCCAGGCGGCAAAAAAAAACAACATTAAACTCAACGAAGGTGTGTATGCATGGTGTTGTGGTCCCCAGTTTGAAACCCCAGCCGAAATCAATGCATTGAAGATTTTAGGTGTTAATGCTGTCGGGATGTCAACCGTTCCAGAAGTCATCGTTGCAAGGCACTCGCAAATACCTCTATGTGCATTGTCAATCATCACAAACCTCGCCGCTGGTATTAGCACTTCTGCACTAAGCCACGATCAAACGATTCGTGTCGCAAAATTGGGAGAGGATGCTATTAGAGAAATACTTATGACATATTTGAATTCTTTTTCTGATGAGCAGTAACAAGACCAAACCTATTCTCCCCCGAAATCCAGGCACTGACTTTCAGCTGGAAAGGTTTTGCGACATCCAAATCAACAGGAGCGCAGTAGAGCAACGTTGCGCGAGTTATGGAACACGCAGAAGTATAAAAAAGGACAAACAAGCCGCTTGGCTCATCAAGGTCATAAGCTTAATAGACCTCACAACGTTGGCTGGTGACGACACAAACGATCGGGTAAGACGGTTGTGCAGAAAAGCCATTCACCCTCTGAATGAACAATTGGTGAAGAACCTTGAATTGGAATCCTTAAATATTTCGACCGCTGCAGTCTGTGTTTACCACGAAATGATCGCTGGTGCAGCAAAAGTATTAAAAGGAACAGGCGTCCATTTGGCTGCAGTATCCACTGGGTTTCCTGCTGGACTTTCTCCACTTCCTTTAAGAATAGAAGAAATAAAACACTCCGTGGAACAAGGTGCAGATGAAATTGACATTGTCATTAGCCGAAGGCTGGTTCTCGAGGGGAAATGGGAGGAACTTTACCACGAGGTGAGGATGTTTCGTGAAGCATGTGGTGAGGCACATTTAAAAACAATACTCGCGACAGGTGAGTTGGGAAATCTAAGTGCGACCGCAAAAGCATCACAAGTATGCATGATGGCTGGCGCAGATTTCATCAAGACATCTACTGGAAAAGAACCCACGAACGCAACGCTGCCTGTTTCACTTGTCATGGTCAGAATGATTCGAGAATATTATGAGTCGACGGGTTACATGGTCGGCTTTAAACCGGCAGGAGGAATCAGTGACACAAAGACTGCATTGCAATTTATGACAATGATGCAAGAAGAACTTGGAAGAAGATGGTTAGAACCTGATTTATTTAGGTTTGGTGCGTCAAGTCTTTTGGGGGATATTGAGCGTCAACTTGACCATTATTCTAGTGGGTATTACTCCGCTTCATATCGCCATCCTATAGCATAGAAAACATGAAATTATCTACATCTATTGAAGAACTAGAATACAGTCAAGCACTAGAAAGTGACAAGGAGGCAACAGCATGGCTTGAGTCGAATGGCAGAAAGTTTGGGCAATTTATAGGGGGCGAATTTCTTTTCCAAAAAAATGCCGATCATATAAAGGTCACAAACCCAGCTGATTCAAGTACTCTGGCAGCCATTGAAGTTGCCGATGACAAAACAGTTGATTTGGCGGTGACTGCTGCTGCAAAATCACAGAAGTCGTGGTACAAAGCTGGCGGACATGCCAGGGCGAAAGTTTTATATGCGCTTGCGAGACTCATTCAAAAGCACGCGAGAGTTATTTCAGTGCTCGAAACACTAGACAATGGCAAGCCCATACGAGAAAGCCGAGATTCAGATATCCCGCTCGCAATAAGACACTTTTACTATCACGCAGGGTGGGCTCAATTACAGGAATCAGAGCTCTCAGGTCAAGAACCTGTCGGCGTAGTCGCACAAATCATTCCGTGGAACTTTCCATTTTTAATGCTTGCATGGAAGATCGCTCCTGCAATCGCAATGGGAAATTCTATTGTCTTGAAACCTGCTGAATCGACACCCCTTACAGCCATGTTTTTTGCACAACTCTGCACAGAAGCAGGTGTCCCAAAAGGGGTGATCAATATTGTTAACGGAGCTGGAAATACAGGCGCGACACTTTCCGCGCATCCAAAGGTCAATAAAGTAGCCTTTACAGGCTCAACTGCTGTGGGCAGAGCCATTCGCAAATCAACGGCTGGTCAAAGCAAAAAACTCACCTTAGAATTGGGCGGAAAATCCGCATTTGTTGTATTTGAAGATGCGGATCTTGACTCTGTGGTAGAAGGGATTGTAGATGCGATTTGGTACAACCAAGGGGAGGTCTGTTGTGCAGGTTCAAGACTTCTAATTCAAGCAAGTGTTGAAGACAAACTGATTGGAAAAATTAAAAAGCGCATGGAGACGCTTCGTTTTGGGACTTCGTTAGACAAATCAATTGACGTGGGGAGTTTGGTCAGTGACACACAATTCAAGCAAGTATCACATTTGGTGAAATCTGGATTGAAATCTGGAGGAAATCTCTTTCAATGCGAAAAACCCGATTCTCGTAAAAACTACTACCCACCAAGTATCATTACAGATGTGGACTCCTCACATCCTCTGGTTCAAGAAGAGATTTTCGGGCCTGTATTGGTCATCATGAGTTTCCGGACCCAACCCGAAGCGATTCAACTGGCAAACAACACCAGGTACGGGCTTTCTGCCAGTGTCTGGAGCGAAAACATCAATCGAGCGATGCACGTAGCGCCTGCGCTTATTGCAGGTGTGGTTTGGATTAACTGCCACAATAAATTTGATGCTGCATGTGGATTTGGAGGCGTGAAGGAATCAGGGTTTGGACGAGAGGGTGGAAAAGAAGGACTTTATGAATACCTCAAGCCCATTCAAGCAAAATACAAAGCCACAAAAGGCGCGTCTGGAAATATGGCATCCTCAAAGTCGAACGTTCAACATTCAACTTCCTCAGAAATTGACCGCACGTTGAAGTTTTATATCGGAGGCAAACAAGTCCGACCTGATGGAGGAAACAGCATCCCCGCGCTCAATTTTGACGGCTCAATTTCCGCATGGGTAGGCCAGGGAAACAGAAAAGACATTCGCAATGCCGTCGAGGCCGCTAGGAAAGCAAATGGGTGGGCTTCAAAGACCGCACATTTAAGGGCACAAGTTTTGTACTTTTTTGCGGAAAATCTCACGGTTCGCAAAGACGAATTCATCAAACGATTGATGGAAACATGTGGGGTCAAAAAACCAGAAGCCACAGCGGAATTTAATGCCACGGTGTCTAGACTATTCAGTTACGCGGCGTGGGCAGACAAATTCGATGGTGCTGCACATGATGCGCCTTACCGGGGCATCACACTTGCACTTCCAGAACCAATAGGCATTATCGGTTTGGTCGCACCCGACCACCAACCTTTGCTGGTTGCCATTTCATTAATTGCGCCAGCAATAGCGATGGGCAACAGGGTTGTTTATATCCCAGGTGACCAGTATCAAAACATCGTTCTAGAATTGGTTTCTGTGATGGAAACATCTGATATCCCAGGAGGAGTCATCAATATTGTCACTGGAGACAAGAATGAGCTTTCCACACATTTGGCTGGACATGGAGAAGTTGAATCTATGTGGTGTTGGGGAGACAACAAATTAAATCAAAACATTGAATCTATCAGTGTCGAAAATCTCAAACGCACGTGGTGTCATCAGAATAACGACAGAGATTGGCGTGACATCAGCGCTGGTGAAGGCACAGAATTTTTAAGACAAGCGACGCATGTGAAAAATATTTGGACGCCGTATGGGGACTAGATACCTGCCACAAGAGCTGATCCGAAAAAAGCGCGATGGGCATAAACTCAACGACGCCGAGATCGCGTATATCGTCAGCGGAATCTGTGATTTAAATTTCACTGATGCGCAAACAGGCGCCTTTGCGATGGCTGTGGTCATCAAGGGGTTGGACATGGATGAGCGTGTGAGTCTGACGAAACACATGATGAATTCCGGGAAGGTTTTGAAGTGGGATGATTTAAACCTGAACGGTCCTGTTGTTGACAAACACTCTTCAGGGGGTGTGGGTGACAAAGTGAGCTTGATGCTCGCTCCTATCGTTGCCGCTTGCGGGGCATACGTGCCGATGATCTCTGGACGAGGCTTGGGTCACACGGGGGGGACATTGGACAAACTGGAGAGCATACCTGGTTACAATGTCATGCCGAGTAAGCGTTTGTTTCGTGACACCGTCTCTGGTGTAGGTTGCGCTATTATAGGCCAAACCGCACAGCTCGCCCCAGCCGACCAACGTCTATATTCTATACGTGATGTGACGGCAACCATCGAATCGGTGGGATTGATTACGGCCTCGATTTTATCAAAGAAGCTCGCCGCAGGACTGGATGCATTGGTCATGGATGTGAAAACAGGAAATGGTGCGTTTTGTAAAACGCGCGAAATGGCTCATGAAGTCGGCAGAAGCATCGTCAATGTAGCAAGTGGCGCAGGCGTTCCCACGAGATGCCTCATCACAGATATGAATTCTGTGTTGGGAAACAATGTCGGCAATGCGGTTGAAATTGTGGAGTGCATTTCGTTTCTAACCTCACCAAACAAAGCGAATCCAAGATTGCTAAAACTGACACTGGAGCTCGCGGCTCACATGGTCCAAATAAGTGGCATAGAATCTGATTTAAGTGCTGCGTATTTAAAAGCAGAAGTCGCTTTAAATAGCGGAATGGCCGCGGAGATCTTTGAAAAAATGGTCCGGTCATTGGGGGGACCAGGCGACATCTTAAAAAACCCGCTTATTCATCTCGCTCCTCCTCCGATCATTCAAGCGATTCCAGCAAATAAATCAGGATACATTTCGGGTATGGACGTGCGGGAAATCGGACTTAGTTTGGTCGCATTGAAAGCCGGACGTGTAAAATCAAGTGACACCATTGATCACAGCATAGGGCTGTCCGATGTCGTCCAAATTGGACAATACGTCTCTGTGGGTGATCCACTCGCGATCGCACAAGTTCGCAACTTAAATGACATTGATTTCCTAAAGAATGAACTCTCTCAAGCCATTAACATCACCGATGAGATGCAATTGCATGTGTCTGAGTCAGACATTGAAAACGGTCTGATCTACGACATCTTAACGCCAAACCCAAGTTAATATTTTCTCAAAATGTCAAAACCCAGGGCTGTTGTGATCGTTCTTGATTCTCTAGGAATAGGGGCCAGTGAAGATGCAGACAAATATGGCGACAGTGGTGCAGACACTTTGGGGCACATTGCTGAACATTGCAATCAAGGAAAAGCCGACAACGCTTTTAGACAGGGTCCGTTGCGAATCCCCAACTTACAACGATGGGGCTTGGCAGAGGCTGCAAAAAACAGCAGAAAAAAAGCATTGCCCATCGAAGAAAAAGCACCAGTTGAGGGCGCATATGGGTTTGCGCAAGAAATAAGTGTCGGAAAAGATACGCCCAGTGGACATTGGGAGATTTGTGGACTCCCTGTCCCATTTGAATGGGGATTGTTTCCCAATAGCAATCCTTGTTTTCCTGAAGAGCTGATGCAAGAACTTATCAAACTGGGGACATTGAAGGGGACATTGGCAAATTGTCACGCATCTGGCACCCAAGTGATTCAAGAATTTGGTGAAGCGCATATTCGCTCAGGAAAACCCATATGTTACACATCAGCAGATTCCGTATTCCAAATTGCAGCACATGAAGAATACTTTGGACTACAAAGACTTTACGATTTATGTTATATGGCAAGAAAACTGGTTGACCCATTAAATATAGGACGTGTGATTGCGCGACCATTTGTAGGAAGTACAAGTCATGATTTTCAAAGAACCGCAAACAGAAGGGATTTAACGACTCCACCTCACGCTCCCACTCTACTCGATGCTGTTCAAGCAAGTGGAAAACCGGTCATTGCGATTGGGAAAATAAGCGATATTTTTGCACAAAAAGGCATTTCACATTCTGTGAAAGCACCCACAAATTCTAAGATTGTTGACGCTTTAATCGAACAAATGAAGACGGTGGACGAAGGGCTTCTATTTGCAAATCTTGTCGATTTTGACAGTGTGTTTGGACACCGAAGGGATGTCTCTGGTTACGCCCAGGCACTTGAAACATTTGATTCACGGCTGCCCGAAATTGAATCTATCCTTCGTCCAAACGACCTCATATTGATCACTGCTGACCACGGATGCGACCCCACATGGCCAGGCACAGACCACACAAGGGAATATGTTCCTGTACTGTTTAACGGTCCGAATGTGTCTCCATCTAACTTGGGCAAGAGATCCAGTTTTGCAGACATGGGAGCCACAATCGCAGCTCATTTAAATACACGTCAATTAAATCATGGAGTTGCATGTAAATGGTAAGATTCCCGGAGTTGTAAAAAGGGGAGTGGTGTTGTGGTTCACAATCGCAAGCCTCACCCTACTTCTTGAAATGGACTTAAGGGCAAACGCCCAAACTGAGCTTTCACGCTCTCAACGTCAAGAACTGAAAAAGCGTGCAAAAAACTCCCAAAATATAATTGGAGATATCGAGAAGAACTACCTCAACAAACAAGAGAACCATTACAAACTTCAAGATCGCAAGACGCGCATAATCATGCGAAAAGGACAGAAACAAGCTAGAAAACAAGCAAGTAGGAGGTCTCAACCTTGGTTTAAACGACTCATTTTCAGATGGAAAAGCAGGAAATAAACACAAAATTTCACAGTTTTTCACAAAGAACATTAAAACCCTATATTTACGCTCTCTATTGAAACGCGTGAAATACACCTGCGAATGATTCGGCTTGCTACATTTATATCTGCCATTTTGCTCTTCACGAGCGCTGGAATAGCCCAAGTGGGCTCTGGTACTTTAAAAGGAAAAGTTACTGATTTTGACTCTGGGGAGCCTCTCCCCTTTGCCTCTGTTGTAATATTCCTCAACGGCAACCAGGTCTCTGGTACAAATACAAACTTCGATGGGGAATATACCATCAAGCCAATCTCACCAGGAACATACGATGTGCTGTTAAGTTTCGTTGGATATCAACCAAAGAAAATCACTGGCGTCCGTATTAATGCAAATAAAATTCATTTTGTCAATGCCGAAATATCCGCTGGGGTATTGGTGCAAGCAGCTGAAGTTGTAGAATACTCAGTGCCATTGATTGATGCCGATGGTGGAGCATCAGGAGGAACAGTAAGCAGAGAAGATATTGACAAACTTCCTGGAAGATCAGCAACATCTATTGCAACGACTGTTGCTGGAGCGAGTACAGCTGGTACAGGTGGTGGGATCTCAATCCGTGGAGCGCGTAGCTCTTCGACCTGGATATATATCGACGGAATTAAAATTCGTGGATCCTCTGCCCTTCCAAAATCTGCGATTGAGGAAGTACAAGTTGTGACAGGAGGTATCCCTGCGAATATTGGAGATGCTACGGGGGGAGTCATTAACATTTCACTTCGTTCTTCAAGTCGTACTTGGTTTGGTGGTGGTGAGATTATTTCTTCTGGATTGCCCATCGGCGAGAAAGCGTATGGTTTAGATAAATTCGGATACAACCTTGCAGAAGGCGTGGCTTCAGGTCCAATCTTATTTCGCAAAGATGAAAATGGCAAAAAAACAGACCCACTTATAGGTCTCTTTATCGCTGGAAACTTCACCTATCAAAAAGATCCTCGACCAACTTTTGGCGGTGTTTACCGAATAACTGACGACGCACGAGATAACATTATTTCTAATCCCCTCAGACAAAATATCAGTTCTGCTGGAGAGATTAATGGCGCCATCTACAACGCTGACTTCCTCACTGAGGATGACTTTACAAAGGTCGATACGCGAATGAACGTCGGATCTCAAAGCGGAAACATCGTCACCAAATTTGACATTAATACCGATGAATTCACAACGCTTACGCTAGGTGCTACGGCATCAGGGAGCATCAACAACTCCTTTAGCTATGCACGTTCATTAATGAATTGGGAGAACAACGACCTAAATACCAGTTTCGATTGGCGCGCTTATGCAAAGTTCAGTCAACGATTCGTCAATGAACAGGGTGAAAGTTCAAGTAATCTGAGCAATGTATTCTACCAAATCATGGTGGATTATAGCCAAAGTTTTAGAAGTACCCAAGACGCAAATCACAGAGATGACTTCTTCAAATATGGCCATGTAGGAAAATTCGACGTATACAATAGAAATTCATACAGCTACAATCCGACATCAGGAAGATTCCTACACAACGGATGGGAAGATACGCTTGTCACCTTTGAAGCTTCTGAGTTCAATCCCAATCTCGCAGCAATAAACAATCAATATTTCTCTCTATTCGATCAAGATCCCTACAACCCGTTTGTAGATGGACCTTATGAAAGTTTGTTGGCCGTACAAAATGGAAATGCGCTACTGAATGGTCAAAGTCCTTCTTCGACATATGGTCTTTGGAGCTATGTAGGCACACAAGGAGAAGACTATTATAAATCAAACAATTCTCAATTCCGGATCAGTGCTGCTGGTTCTGCAGATCTCGGAGATCATGCTTTACAGATGGGCTTCGAATATGAGCAAAGAAAAGATGCGTTCTTCTCATTGGCCCCGATCGGTTTGTGGCAATTGGGAAGACTGTTAGCTAACTCTCATATTAAAGAGCTAAACTTCAACGATTCTACAATCACTAACATTGGTACAGAGTACTATGTGACTTATGGTCGCCTTATTGGAGAGAACCAATTTATGTTTGACAGAAGTTTACGTCGAGAACTTGGACTTGACCCCGACGGTAATGACCTCATAAACATTGATGGATTAGACCCCGACTTCTTTACTTTAGATATGTTTAGCGCAGATGATCTCCTAAATCAAGGGAGCAACCTGGTCAATTACTCAGGATACGATCCCTACGGAAATAAAACCAGTGGACGTACTTCACTTGAAGATTTCTTCAATGATCAGGAGGATTCATTTAACACACGACCTATTGGTGCTTACGAACCTATTTACATCTCTGGTTACATTATGGATAAGTTCACATTTGATGACATCATCTTTAATGTGGGTTTGCGTATTGATAGATTTGATGCAAACCAAAGTGTTTTAAAAGATGCTTACGTGATAGGCGACGCACTTACAGTAGATGGTGCTGGATCAGAGTATATCACCAGTACGTTCGGTGAAGATGTGGTAATTCCAGATAACATTGGAGATGACTATGTGGTCTATGTTGATGCGCTTGATGACCCCAACGCTATTGTTGGATACAGAAATGGTGATACATGGTACAACGCTGTAGGAACTGAAATTAATGACCCTGACGTTCTTGCTGTAAACGAACCTTACCCTGCACCCTGGTTAGTAGACTCTAAGGCGCCACTTGATAACGAAGCGTTTAAAGACTTTGTCCCAGAAGTAAATATTATGCCTCGTATCTCTTTTTCGTTTAATATTTCCGACGAGGCTGTATTCTTCGCACATTACGATATTCTTACGCAACGTCCTACGTCGAGCAATAGGTTCTCTCCCATCGATTACCTATTTATCGAAAGCAGAAACAACCTCATCTCAAATCCAGACTTAAAGCCTGAGAAGACAATCGATTATGAGTTGGGATTCCAACAAGTTCTCACAAAGACTTCAAGTATAAAAATCTCTGCATACTATAAGGAGATGCGCGACATGATTCAAGTAAGAAACTTCATTGGTGCGCACCCGAGACCATACAGAGCATTTGGCAACTTGGACTTCGGAACGGTCAAAGGTTTTACAATCGGTTACGATATGCGCCGAACAGGGAACATCCGTATCAATGCAAACTATACCCTTCAGTTTGCTGACGGAACAGGATCGACTACAGAAACAGCACTTGCACTTATAAATGCTGGGCTTCCAAACCTAAGATCTATTAACCCGCTTACATATGACCAACGTCATCGGATTGTTGCCAACGTTGATTACCGTTATGGGAAAGGCGAACAATATGACGGTCCTGTCATAAATCTCGGTGGCAAGGAACGACAACTGTTTGCTGAAATGGGGATCAATGTGATTGCAAACCTTGGATCTGGAACCCCATACACAGCTTCTTCAATACCTACTCCTATCACAGGTGAAATAAGTCCATCAACTGAAGGGTCCATTAACGGATCTCGTCTTCCATGGCAATTTAATATGGATTTGAATCTCGACAAAAACTTCTCAATAAATATTGGCAAAGAAGGTGAAGAGAAT
>Ga0315315_10004581_pt1 | contig 12742 bp, 13 predicted proteins | sample M140m3416metaG_FD_203699 | JGI IMG/M metagenome (GOLD analysis project Ga0315315, IMG submission 203699) | Ammonia-oxidizing marine archaeal communities from Monterey Bay, California, United States - M1 40m 3416 | ecosystem: Environmental > Aquatic > Marine > Intertidal zone | place: USA...
TCATAGTAGTGAAGAATATCTCCAGGAGCAAGACAGCATATACAATTCTCTCACTGTTTGGGATTTTCTTTTTAATGGTATTGGTTTTCGAAATACTTTTAAAAAACAATCCTTTTGGTTTTCTAGCTTAATTAATGGTGTAGATCCTTTTGGAGTAGGAGGGTTTCGATATAATGTGGATTTCGAATACGAGAAGGAGTTTAAAAATGGACATGCCATTGAAGTAAGACCTTTTCTTGATTATGGACACAACAATCGTGATTTAAAAGGAACTTTGGGTTTGGGGTATTTATATGACCCCCTTCGATTCTCCAAGGTGTCCTTTAGGATTGGTGACACCTATGATTTTGTCAATAGCTATCAGAGTATTCAAGGTACACTTTCACCAGCCAACAGAGTCCGAAACAGGGTTTTTGAGATCAATCACGAATTTGAAATCATCAATGGTTTGTATCTAAGGACAGGAATAGAAGCATCGCTTAGGCAAGCGTTAACCAATATTGTTTATCCGGATTGGGTGGAGGTTTTTGGTGACTTTTCTCAACCTTTACAATTTGATGATTACGGCGTGTTTATAACAGAATTTGAATTTGCTTATAGAATTAGACAGAAATACATTTTAAAAGGAAATAAGAAAATAATAACCAATGCCAAATGGCCTTTATTGAAGCTTAAGTATAGAAAAGGATTCCCAAATCTTTTTGGAACTGCTTCGGATTTTGATTTTGTAGAATTTGGTATGAATGATAGAATTCAGCTTAATTCATTAGGGAATTCGGAGGTTAACGTTTTCGCTGGGGCTTATCTCAGAAAAAACAATTTAAGACCTATCGAGTATAAATATTTTAGAACTTCAGATCTGGGATGGTTTTCTGACCCTACCAAATCCATGCAAATGTTAGATACCAATCTGAGTACTTCGAAATCCTATCTACAAGCCAATTTTATCCACCATTTCAACGGCTTTTTTCTGAATAAAATTTGGGGAATAAATTTGCTTAAACTAGAGGAAACGATTGGTGGAGGTTTGCTGATCATTCCTGAAGCAAATTACAATCTGGTTGAATTTTATGTTGGGGTAGAACGAATGCTGAGAATTCGTAAGCAGCTGTTTAAAATTGGCATATATGCTGTAGCAGCGGACAATAATTATGATAAGGCAGCTATAGGATGGAAATTTGGAATCAATTTTTATGATTCATTTAGAAAAAAATGGAGCTATTAATCATTGAGGTTCTTAATTGAAAAATCGTTTCATGAGCTCTTTGTCTTTATTTTTAAAGGCTTTTAATGGTAAAGATTGGCGTCTCATGAAGTATTTAATTGGGCGTTTAAGTAGTGAAGCAAAAAACTTTTGAATGCCTGATACCGCTTCTTCATTCAATCGGGTATAATCTTCAAGCGTAAGCTTTCTGAAGTGTGTGATGTTTTCCAAGTCGTCACCATCAATATAATTTCCGCAATGAAAATTTTTTTCTGCAAATGTTTTTGGTGGGAAATCTACGGCGCCAAGGCCATTGATACTAAAGTTGATCCCAAGAAATTCTTCGTAGGTCGTTCTGCAAGATGGGCCTCCTGCAAGATTGAACACCTTGTTTTTCAGCTCAGCTCTTTTCTCGATGCCATTTGTAAAGGCTCTTGCGGTATCTTCAGGCATACAAATTTCCATAGGAGTAGCGAGTGGCATGTGGAACATTAAACCTGTCATTTTATGATTTTTAACGCCCATAATGGCTGTCAGCCGAAAGATGGTCCAATCCAGCTTGGAGCTCATAATAACAGGCTCTGTATCAAGCTTACTTTGGGCATATGCATCTTCCTCGTGATCCGGCAGGGTATCATTTACAGAAATGTCTGGAGTTAATAATCGATCACCGTATACAGCTATGGATGAGCTATACATGAAAAAACAATCCGGGCTAATGATTTCAAGCCGTTTGATAAGGTTTTTTGTTCCCGAAAAATTCACCTTGTGGGTCAATTCCGGTTGTTCATCTGCCAATGGAGGTATTACTGCAGCAAGGTGGATGGCAGCATCAAATTTCCCTTCAAGCTTTTCCATTTCTTTCTGATTTGATAAATCAATATGAATCAGTTTGATCTGATTTAAATAGGGGTGTAATGCCTTTTTATTTTTTGAAGATGCTCTACACATTACAGAAATTTCATATTCCGGATGGCTACAAAGCTGTTTCAAGGCCTCTTTTCCAACGGTTCCGGTTGCTCCTGTCAATAATATCTGCTTTTTCATCTTAATCGTTTATAAAAGAAATGGGAGTACTGCTTTTCGTTTTTTTGGATAATCTTCAAATTTTTCTTGATACCACTCGTGATGATTTAGTGATCGTGGGCTCAAGTTGCAAAAGGTCCATACTGCAAAAGTGACTGCAGGAAGATTCCAAGCCAAAATGGCAAAGCCACACCACTCAAGTATTTCACCAAAATGATTAGGACAGGAAATGTATTCGAATAATCCACCTCTTGGGATTTGATAACCTTGTTGTTTTTCTCGAAGTGAGATCAGCTTGCGGTCAGACCATCTATTAATCATCATTCCTAAAAAGAATACCGCAATTCCAATGTATACATGAAAGGAATATAAGTCTAATAATTCTGGATCCATAAATCCTATAAAATATCCATTAAGCACTCCATTTACACCATTAAACAAAACAGCACTACCAACGATCACCAATGGCATTTTTTTGTTTTTTGTTTTGAGCTTAAAGGGAAAAATAAGTGTTCTGTTTGCATAATGCAATACCCAAAGAACGATAATTAAATAGCTCAATTCGTTTTTTTCTGAGTTGCCAATAAGAGCTATGAGAGGCATTAGAACCAGTGCCGGTAATTCCATAAAAAACCATCCCCATTTGTTGGATATCATAGGCCCCCATTGCTCGTTGGAATGTCGCCCGTATGGTGCTTTAACTTTAAAGATAACCAAGGAAAGAAAGGTTACTATTGCAACGCCAATCCAGAGGTAATTAATTGTATTAAAATCCATGTTCGATTTTAAAGATAAGACTTTGTTTGAAAGCTGATTGCTTTATTTTGTAACCTATTGTTAACCAAATAATTGCTATATTCAAACCATGATCCATCGAGTTGCCTTTATAGTGGGTCTCATTTCCTCTCTGTTATTATTTGTTGGATGTGTGCTCATAACTTTCGAACTTCCGGGTTCAGAAATCATGTTATTATGTGGAGCTGGTTTCTTTTGTTGCATTTTTGTACCCATTCTTATTTATTTGAATTTTAAGCGTCAAAAGCTATCAAAAATCGCCGATAAATGGGTGTTTGCTGCATTACATTTAATGGGTATATCTTTTATAATTGGAATCTTATTAAAGCTTATGAATATGAGCTGTGCGCCCTTTTTTATTAGGTATAGCTTGATGGCATTGATTTTTTTAATTCTTCCGGTATATTTTATCACGGCTCTTTCGAGTAAAGTTGATGAGGAATACACAGAAAAGCATCGAAACAATCGTATTATTATGGGAGTGATTATATTGACATTTGTCGGATTGCTTTATGCTATGGTTGATTTTTTTTAAAAACAACAAGTGTTAATTTAGAAATAGAGAATTTCATTCTTATTTTTGGGTATGTCTGAACAGCTCATAGAGAATTTTATAAACGGAAGATGCTGGAGTGATATTGACTCGAGAGAGGTTTCGCTGTTTGTAAATCAAGGTGAGGAGCATGTCAGAAAAATGGTGGATATTGCTGTTTCAGATAGTAAAGATATTTCTTGGAGGACTGCATGGCTCCTGGGTAGATCCATAAATACATCAGATAATCCTATCCAGAAATTTCATTTGAAAATCATAAAAGGTATACGAGGAAAAGATTCGGGACATCAGAGAGAACTTATAAAGCTAGTTATTGATAAAAACTTGTCTAATGAAGAGGAGGGAAGGTTGTTTGAGACATGTATAGAAATCTGGAAGGATATTCATAAAAAACCTGGAACACGTTCATATGCGTTTCAATTCATTTATAAGGTGGTCAATAAATATCAAGAGCTTCAGAATGAACTCCAAGGACTATTTGAATCGCAATATCTTGAAACTCTTTCTCCAGCAATACGGAAAACAATATTAATGAAATTGAAGTCAGCTGATTTCAGCGTTGTCAACTAAAATCAATGTCGAAAGAAAAGTCAAATGAATACTTAGAAGAACTTATCAGTAAGGTAAATAAGCTTACTCCAGAACATATAGCCAGCTGGGGTAAAATGAATGTTTCTGAAATGTTGCTCCATTGTTCGAGGTTTATTGATTTGTATGTTGGCAAGATACCCTTGCCCAAATGGTATAAAATCTTTGGAGTATCAATTGGAAGATTGTTTTTGTGGTATGTGTCCAAATTAGACCCATCGAAAACACCAAGAAACCTTAGAACAGATAAAAGAATTATGGTAAATGATAAATCTTATGATTTTGAAAATCAAAGAGCTTTACTATTGAAAAATATAAATAGCTTGAGTAAGCTGTCTGGGACTATTAATCATCCGATATATGGAAAAATGAGCTCCGATAAAATCATATTTTTGATTTGGCATCATACAAGTCATCATCTGAACCAATTTGGTATCAATAAAAAAGAACAAAACAAAAAACCCACTCAATGAGTGGGTTTTCTTAGTGGGCAATGAGGGACTCGAACCCCCGACTTCCTCCTTGTAAGGGAGGCACTCTGAACCAACTGAGTTAATCGCCCAAATCGAGTGCAAATATAAATGTATTTTCTGAATTACGAAGAAGTAAGAAAAAATTATTCTTCGTTTTTAATTTCTGCTATTTTATTTAGGACATCATCAAGACCATCCTTGAACTTTTCAAAATCTTCTTTATACAAGAAAATCTTGTGTTTTTGATAGGATCCTTCGCCATCCTCATTCCATATCTTTTTACTTTCCGTTAAAGTAAGATATAGATCGTTGCCTTTAGTTGCCTTAATATCAAAAAAATAGGTGCGCTTTCCAGCTCTGACAACTTTTGAATAAATTTCATTTTGCTCTCCTCCCATAATCCTTTGTTTTAGTTACTCAAATAAACGGATTTTTTATGAGAATTACAAATAATAAGGGGTTTGAAACCAATGTGTTAAATGTACGTAAATCCCTATATTAGATTAATCTTTAATAGACAATGAACAAAGCAATAGCCTTAGTTTTTTTTGGCGTCATTTTACTTTCTTGTGGTTCAGCTGTAAAGGAACAGCCCATTAAAAAGGTTCATGAGAAAAAGGACCTTGAAGCCATACTCGAAAGGGACACCATAACAGTTTTGACTGAGAATGGTGCGATTTCCTTTTATGAATACAAAGACAAGTACCTAGGTTTTGAATATGAGATTCTAGATTCTTTTGCCCGCCATATTGGAGTAGAGCTCAAGCTTATTGAAATAGCGAACCCTGAGGATTTCATTCTAAAGCTCAATTCGGGAGATGGAGACATAATCGCCTGTAATAAACCGATTCATATGGAGGATAAAAAGCTTCATTCCTTTTCTATCCCCTATAATCATTCATTTGAAGTGCTTGTACAACGAAAGTCAGAGGACAGCGTCATAAGAGATATTTCAAAGCTCAAAGACAAGAATATTTATATCAGAAATAAAAGCTCTTTTGTAAAACGAATCCTTCATCTTGAAGATGAGATTGGTGAAAATATTCAAGTAAAATCAATTCCTGGTTATCCTGTTGCAGAGGATTTGATTGAAATGGTTTCTAGGGGCGAGATTGATTTTACTATCGCTATGGAAAACACAGCACGGATAGAGCAAGCTTGTCATCCAAATATTGATATTTCGACACTTTTATCAGTACGTCAGAATATTGCATTTGGTCTCAGAAAATCTGATGAAAAGCTTAAAGAAAAGCTGGATTATTTTTTGGATGATTACTTAGAATCTGATGAGTATAAGCTTCTTCGAAAGAAATATTTTGATTACATGAAGGAAACCAATTTTCATATAGATGACTTAGATAGTACAACGAATCTAAATATTGAGTTATCTAAATATGATGAGCTTTTTAAAGCCTCGGCTTTAAAAAGAAATTGGGACTGGCGATTTTTGGCGTCAATTGCCTATCAGGAGTCGAGGTATGATCCCAATGCGAGAGGTTTTGGTGGTGCGTATGGCATGATGCAATTTATGCCTAATACAGGACCCTCATTTGACGTTTATCCTGATTCTCCACCAGCGGTACAAATAGATGCAGGTATGCGTTATATTGATCAGCTGTTTAATCAATGGGATCATATTGAATCAAGGGAGCAAAGGTTAAAATTCACCCTAGCTTCGTATAATGCCGGAAAAGGGCATATTGAAGATGCTGTTCGGCTAGCTGAAATGCTCGGTTACAATCCACATGTATGGGATGATAATGTAGAACTGATGATTAAAAACTTATCCATTCCAGAATATTATAGAAATTCACCTGTAAAATATGGGGCATATCGTGGACCAGCTAAAGATTATGTAAAATCTATATATTCGCGTTACATGTCATGGAAACTTAATGAATAAATTAATTATTATACAAGGGCCAACGGCCTCAGGAAAATCTTCTTTAGCGCTGAATTTAGCTCAGCAAATAAATGCACCTATTATATCTGCAGATTCCAGGCAGTTTTATCGAGAATTAAGTATTGGCACGGCAAAACCAAGCCCTAAAGAGCTAAGTATGGCAAGGCATTATTTTGTTGATACACATTCTATTCATGAGCTCACGTTGACAAGTGCAGGATTTATGAAAGCTGCACGTCTTAAAATCACTGAATTATTTAATCAAGGAGCTGAGCACATTATTGTCACTGGAGGCTCAGGGATGTTTATTGATGCCCTTATTGATGGTCTGCATTCATCGCCTAGTGACCCTAAGGTACGAGCAGCTCTGAATGAAGAGTGGAAAAATAATGGAATGGAGCCTCTACTCAAAGAGCTTGAAAAGGCCGACCCTTTGGCATACGAGAAAATGGACATCAAAAATCCGATGCGTGTCTTGAGAGCGTTGGAGGTTATTCGTGTTTCAGGAAAAACAATTGAAGAAATTAGAATGCAAGAGAAGGAGGGAATTGATTATCCTTTTGTGCGATTTGGTATTTCATGGAAAAGAGAAGATTTATATGATAGAATTAATCTTCGTGTTGAGCAAATGATTGAACATGGCCTTCTTGATGAAATAAAAGGTCTACCCCTAAAAGAGAATATACTTCTACAAAATACCGTGGGTTATAAGGAGTGGATTCCGTATTTGGATAATGGCATGTCTTTTGAAGATACAATAGCAATGATTCAAAAGAATTCAAGAAATTATGGCAAAAGACAAGAGACTTGGATGAGGCGTTATTCAGATTTAATTACATTAAATCCGTATGACTCAATACCTATGTTGGATCAGCTATTAAAACATATTTAATTTAAGTTTCATGCATTTTAAATTTCAACAGCTTTGTCCACATGTTTTTCAGAATCAAGACCTAAAAAGTGCTATCTGGAATCAGGATGTAGAGATAAAAACGGGTGACAAGGTACTGATCCATGCCATTAGTGGAACAGGTAAAACTTCCCTTATTCATTATCTATTGGGCTTGAGACATGATTACACAGGGTCAATTCACATTGACAATCAGGAGCTTAGTAGGATTGAAATAGAAGCCTTTACACAAATTAGAAGAATTGATATTTCTACTGTTTTTCAGGATCTACAGCTATTTGAGAATTTAAGTGTAAAAGAAAATATATTATTACTTCCTGAATTTGCTAAGGGTTATGATATCGAGGATGCAAGAAAGATGCTTGATGTATTAGATATCAAAGATAAATGGGACCAAACTGTAAAAACACTTTCATTTGGACAGAAGCAACGTGTGGCTATTATTCGAGCCTTAATGAAGCCATTTCGTTTTTTGATTTGTGATGAGCCTTTTTCGCATTTGGATCACCAGAACTCTATGAAATGTACTGCTCTGATAGAGAAAAGACTGAAGGAAGAGAATGCAGGAATGATATTATTGGCTTTGGAAAGGGAATGTACTTTCGAAAATATTAAAACGCTTGAGCTATGATGAGGCAGCTGTTCTTCAAATATCAAAATAAGAAACAGCTTGTATTAGCGCTGCTGGGAACCTTTTTGGGGCTGTTTTTTTTATTTACATCCTTGCATTTTCTTCATAAAATATATAGCTATGGAGAGAATTCAGAGATGCTTTCGAAGAATACAATTGTAATTCAAAAAAAGGTTTCTTCTGGGCCTCTATTAGGCTTGAACAATCCTGAGTTTTCAGAAGAACAGATTGACGAAATTCGTTCAATGGAATTTGTTGAAAACTGTGATCCAATTCGGTCTAATACTTTTGACGTTGTTCTTGCTATTGACGATCCTTTAATACCGGCATTTAATTCAAATATTTACGTACAATCTGTTCAAAAAGGATATTTGGATGTAAATACTACGAATTGGGATTGGAATGAAGAACGTGAAACGCTTCCGATTATAATGCCACGGGATTTTTTGATGATGATGAATAACTTTTTATCCGCAAGTAATATTCCTCAATTATCAGATGAATTGGTATTGGATTTAAAGATTGATTTAAAAATTGGCCCTAGAAATTATAGACAGACTATTCATTCGAGAATAGTAGGATTTACTAATGAGCTATCGTCGATTCTTGTTCCAGAGGAGTTTTTATCCTGGGCCAATCAAAAGTATGGAGAAGAGAATAAGGAGGTTGTTAGCCAGCTAGTGGTGAAAAGTAAGGATGGACAATTTGGTTTACTCGAAAATTACCTCGAAGAGAAAAAGCTGGAATCAAAAAAGTCACAGCTACTTATTGCCAAGCTAAAAAGTGCTCTAGGTGTTTTGTTGAGTATCATTTCTGCTATTTCATTGCTGACGGTATTTTTGTCAATTCTAGTATTGATTCAATATTTGCAGCTAATCTTGACTAAGAATGATTATGAGATTAGAACTCTTTTACGTTTAGGACATTCACCTAAAATGCTGATTAAGGTATTTATGAAATATTTTATGCTGCTATTTACTATAGTAACCCTTCTTTCCTTATTGCTATTTCTTCCTGCTAAATATTTTCTTCAACAAGTTTTTATTTCCAATGGGATCTCACTCGATGCATCGGTCTCGTATTATTTGTATGGCCTTGTGGTTTTTGTATTTAGTGTTTTTGCCTTATCGATTTGGATGAGCACCAAAAACCGCATTTTAAATACCGTAAATACGTAATCGTTAAAGAATTGTTAAAAGGAATTAAAAATTCTTGTTAGGAGACTAAATTGATTTAAATTAACGCAAAAAAACACCAATGAAAAAAGGATTTTTATTTTTATCGATCTTCTTTGTCTTTTCTTTGAATGCACAAAAATTATCATTTAAGATTGATAATCAAAAGGATACAACCGTTCATCTCATCAAATATTTTGGTAAAAAGCTTTATTATGCTGATACGGCCGAATTAAAGAATGGAAGGGTAGAGTTTGATGGGAAGAAGCAGGTTCCAGGCATATTGGGTGTTTTATTGCCAGGTCAGAAATATTTTGAGTTTATTTATAACAATGAAGATGTTTCTCTTCAAACGTCTTTGCCAGATATGGTAGGAAGTATGAAAGTGCTAAAGTCTGAAGAGAATAAAGTGTTTATACCGTATATCAGGTTTATTGGTGGAAATAAGTCTCAAGTAAACCAAATGGGAAAACAAAGATCTGCGCTATCTAAAGATGATTCTAAATACAAAGAGCTTACTGAACAGATGGAGGCCATTAACAAGAAAGTTAAGGATTATCAGGACAATATTGTTGAAAGCAATCAAGGTAGACTCGTTTCGAAGATTGTTAAGATGTCGATGGATGTAGTGATTCCGGAATCACCAAAGGATGAGAAAGGAATTATTATGGATTCAAATTTTGCTTTTAAGTACTACAGAAATCACTATTGGGACAATGTTGATCTAAGCGATGATGCTCTAGTTAATAATCCTGTATTTCACAACAAGCTAGAATATTATTTTGGAGATCGCATGATGGTTCAGCACTGGGATTCTATTATTGCTTTTGCATTTCCTTTTTGCGACCAATTGACACCAAACAGTAGAATGTTTGAATATTGTGTGGGTTGGATTACTTCGACTTATGGAAAGAGTAAGATTATGGGCATGGATAAGGTGTATCTCGAAATGCTGAATCGTTATTATTGCACAAACAATGCTCAAGGTGAATCTCCTGCATTTTGGGTGTCTGACGACAAATTTGAGGATTTATGTGACAATCTTGAAAACAAAATTAAACTAACGGTAGGTTCAGTTCCTCCAAATCTTATTTTGAGGGATACAACAGACAAAAATTGGCGTGATTTTTATTCCTTGGATGCTGAATATACTGTGCTTTATTTTTGGGATCCTGAGTGCGGGCATTGTAAAAAAACAACGCCAAAACTTGAAACTCTTTATCAAGAGAAATTTAAGGATAGAAACGTAGAAATATTTTCGGTTGGTAAAGCCGTCGGTGAAGATTTTGAGAAATGGAAGAAATTTATTCGAGACAATCACATGACCTTTATAAACGTTGCTGTAACCGATCAACTGTATAATGATGCCCAAGATACGTCAGATGGGCAGCAAAAGCTTATGAATTTATTGAGAACAACGTCATTAGAGTCATTAAATTATCAAAACACCTATGATATATTTTCAACTCCAAAGGTGTTTCTTTTAGATAAGGATAAAAGGATTATAGCCAAAAGCATTTCTATATCTCAGCTTGAAGAAATGGTTGACCGTCTTCAAGGTAAAGAAGATCTTCCAAAACTTTTTCCTCCAGATCCAGAGGAAGATGCTCAAATGCAAAAGAAAGAGTAATTTTGTTTCATGATTGAAACCTTTAAGTCCTTTCTTAAGGATGCCGATAAAATACTTATCACAACACATAAGTCACCTGACGGTGATGCCATAGGAAGTGCTGTGGCTTGTTATGAGTTTTTAAAATCAATCGATAAATCCCCTTTTATTCTTCTTCCAGACCCTCCAGCGTCAAATTTAATGTCATTCTTGGATGATGTTACTTATACTTATTTTATAGACTTTGATCAGAGCCTATCGGATTTTGAATTGGTATTTTGTTTGGACTATAATCATGAGTACCGAGTGGGAGAGGAGATGGCCAAGATTTTTGCAGAAATAGAATGTAAGAAAATTATGATTGACCATCATCCTCAGCCTAGCCAGTTTTGTGACTTGACAATATCAAGACCTGAGGTATGCTCTACGGCACAATTGTTCTTTGAGGTCCTCGAGGAGGCAGGAATGGAATCAAAGCTCAATTTGAAAGCCAGCCAGGCTATTTATTTAGGTATCATGACTGATACCGGTTCGTTTAGATTTCCTTCAGTTACTGCGAAAACCCATGATGTATTACACAAAGTTATTTTGAATGGTGTTATTCCATTTAAAATTCATGAAATGGTTTTTGATCAGAATACGAGTGAGCAATTGAAGCTTCGTGGTTTTGCCATTTCTGATAAGATGGAGCTCATTAAAGGAAGCCCAATAGGTATGATTTCTTTATCAATGGAAGAATTAAATAGATTTAATTATAAAAAGGGTGATACAGAAGGCTTAGTAAATGTTATACTATCAATCAAAGGTATGTCAGTAGCAATATTTATGATGGAAAATGATCAAGGAAATGTGAAAATGTCATTCCGATCGAAGGGTGAATACATTGTAAATGAATTCGCGAAAAAATATTTCAATGGTGGAGGTCATAAATATGCAGCAGGAGGCTTCAGTGAAATGGGCTTGAATGAAACACGAAGTATGATTCTTCAACATTACAAGGAGATTTTATGAGATTATCAGTTGTCATCTTAATCTCTATTCTTTGCTCATGTAGAAATGAAGATTCTAAGGATGTTATTCCTATAGATGTCAATGATAAGAGCTGGTCAAATGATCATTCTGTAGATTTTAATCAAGAAATACATAATAGGGAAGAGCTTGACATCAAAATCTATTTGGAGCACCATAAGGAATTAAAAATGACAAAAAGTAATACAGGATTGCGTTATCAAATTGTTGAAAACGGAAATATCAATGAACCTTTGGCTAGTGACGGTGATTTTTTAACCGTAAATCTTAAAATAGGACTACTTAGCGGAAGAATATGTTATGAGACAGATTCCATTCCGGATCAGTTTGTCCTGGGCAGAAGCGACCGTGAATCAGGACTTCAAGAGGCCCTAAAAATGATGCGCACCAATGACTTAGCAAGACTCGTTATGCCGAGCTATATGGCTCATGGTTTATTGGGTAACTCTGAAACGATTCCTCCTCAGTCTGTCCTTGTTGTTGATGTTGAACTTTTAAATATTCAAAGATGAAATTCCTAGGTATTCTTTTCATTATGATACTGCTTTTTGCTTGTGATACGATTGAACGCAAAAACACGAATTCTCCAATGAATAGGAGGGGTAATCTTGATTCTACTCAAGTCGTTAGTGATTCTTCAGTGGTTATGGGGGCTGAAGACACTACGGAGCAAGACTCTTCTATACAGCAAATGTCCAGTATGGAAGAAGATTCATTGGTAAGTATACTAGATGCTGAGAGTGAATTTCAATATGTAGATCAGCTCACATTAAGTAGTGGTGTCCGCATCAATTGGATAGAACGAAAAAGAGGGAGAAAGCTTCGTGATGGAGAATTGGTTTTACT
>Ga0315315_10004582_pt1 | contig 12742 bp, 10 predicted proteins | sample M140m3416metaG_FD_203699 | JGI IMG/M metagenome (GOLD analysis project Ga0315315, IMG submission 203699) | Ammonia-oxidizing marine archaeal communities from Monterey Bay, California, United States - M1 40m 3416 | ecosystem: Environmental > Aquatic > Marine > Intertidal zone | place: USA...
CAGCTTCGCCAGGTGTTACACAAGTTACAGGAACTGCTAATCAAATAGTAACAAGCTCTACAACAGGCAATGTTGGTTTAACTTTAGATAATAGTATTATGAGAAAAATAGTATCAGGAAATGCTGCGACAGGTACTGTTACAAATAATTTTTTTAATGCAACTAATTATAATAGATATAAATTTTCAGGCTCTTTACAAATGACTATAAGTAATGCAGGAAATTTAAATATTCAACCTATAACAACCGCTAATGCTACAGGAGTAGGAAATTTTTTAGGATCAGGAATGAGTACGGATTTAGCAAGTAATAGTTTAACTCAAGCACAACTTACAAATGGTTCAACAAACTCATGGACAATACCTTTAAGTGGCGTTGGTTCATCTAATCAACAAGATGTTTGGTGGGAAATTTGTATGCAAAGAGACCCAACATATCAATCAGGAAATGGATTTCCTTACTATGGCTATGGTAAAGTTTATTCAAGGTCAGGATTAAACAACGATCAATCAAAAGTTGCAGATATTTCAATGGGAGCTACCAACAATGGTTCTTGGAATACATTCGGTGGTTTAAGATTTACAACACCTGCTAATGTTATATCAGGTCATTATTTAATAGAAGCTAGTAATTAATAGGATTTTAAAATGGCAAAAACAACTGTTGCAGAAGTAGATAAAAAGTTAGCGGTAATGGAACAACAGTTAATAGATCATGTAACAGCTTGTGAAAAAACATCAGAAGAAACATTGCACAGAGTAAAAAGATTAGAGTATTTTATTATAGCAACTTTGTTTTCAGTTATTAGTGGAACAATAGTTGTTGTAACAAGTTTAGTAGTATAGGAGAAGAAAATGGATATTTTAAATAAAATAATACAATCAATAAAATCAAACTTTAATACAATAGTAGAAGGTTTGAAATCACCAATATTTATAGGAATAGTTTCTTATATTTCTTTATTAATAGCATTCTCAATAGATAGCGTTATCTTTCTTTTGATATCCTTAGGCTTAGTAGGTTACAGCATTTACCTTACTTTTAAATTTGAGGACTAATTATGATATCATTGCTGGGCTCTTTACTTGGATTCGGCACTTCTTTTATGCCTTCAGTATTAGGGTTCTTCGAGAAGAAAGCTAAATTTAAACAAGACTTATTAATGCTCGAAGCTAAAGCTAAGTATGCAGAGCAAATGTCCAAGTATAAAATTAAAGAGTTAGATGCCCAAGCAGATATAGAAGAATCAAAATCTATTTATCAACACGATCAACAATTAAGTAAAAGTAATAAATCTAAGTTTATTTCTTCACTACAGGCTTCTGTAAGACCTGTAATTACTTACTTGTTATTTGGTTTGTTTGCTTTTGTTAAAATTACAGAAGTTGTTATATCCGTACAGAATGGTGATAATCCTCTAAGAGGAGTTGTTAACGCATGGGATGTTGAAACGCAAGGGCTCTTTTCTTGCGTAATTGCATTTTGGTTTGGGAATCGTGCAATGAAAAGGATGGGTAAATAATGCCTTATCAGGACTTAACACCGCCAGCAGGATTAAATAAAGTAGGTAGTCAGTACACTGCTAAAGGTCAATGGTATGATGCTAACCTTATTAGGTTCTTTAATGGAGTTCCGCAAAAACTAGGAGGGTGGACTTCTTGGGTAAGTCTTCCAACAACTTCATCATCTCCTTCGGAAAGCCCTGCTTCAACGAACAATATTAGGTCTATATTTCTTTATAGAGCTAATAATAATACAAGATATACAGGTGTAGGAACTAGATCAAATTACAATATAATAGAAGGAACTTTACCTTCAGACATAACTCCTGTAACAGCACTTGTTTTAGGAAACAATCCTGTTGCATGTGTATCAGGAAATTCTTTTATAACATTTACTTGTACTGATCCGCATGGATTAAAATCAGGTGATTTAGTAAGAATATCAGGTTTAACAGGAACTATAGGAAATATAAATTTAACAACATACAATGCTGTTGCCTCTGACACATACGATACTAGAGAGGTTTTGTCAGCTCCTAGTTCTACAACATTTACATTATCAAGTTCCACAGCTAATGCCACTGCAAGTGGTGGAGGAAACAGTGTAGTTATAAGTGCCTATTTAGCTGTTGGTTCAAACAGTTTTGTTCAAGGTACAGGATGGGGTTCTAGTGATTGGGGAGGTACAATAAATAATGTCGCTTGGGGTAGTGTAGGTTTTCTTGATTATACAAATCAATTAAGACTTTGGTCAGAGGATAACTTTGGTGATGACCTTCTTATTAATCCTAGAGGAGGTCCTATTTACTATTGGGATAAATCAGCAGGAACAAGTCAAAGAGCAAGATTAATTTCAACGCAATCACAAACAACTTCTCCTATTTCTTCTTTAGATATTGCCTCTACTGCATTAAATGGTGCTTTAACTCGTACAGCTACGACAATAACTGTTACATCAACAGCAGGTTTTTATCAAGACAATGGATATGTCATTGTTGGTGATGAAGTTATTTATTATGCTAATTCTACAGCAACTCAACTTACAGGATGTGTAAGAGGTAAAAATAACACTGTTGCAAAAGCACATGATTCAGGCGATGCAATAAAACAATATGAATCTAATGCTCCTTTCTTTTCTTCGCAAGTTATGACTAGTGATCAAGATGGTCATTGTATATCTTTTGGATGTAATCCTTATTTACAAGACACAATTAACCCTATGCATATTAGATGGTCAGCAACACAGAATGCTATGGATTGGACACCTCGTGCAACTAACTCAGCAGGCGGTGTTGATTTAAGTAGTGGTTCAGAAATAGTTGGTGCTTTGTCAGCAAGACAAGAAATATTAATATGGACTGATACATCTCTCTATTCTATGAAATTTATTGGCGGAGATTTAGTTTTTTCATTTGATGAAGTTCAAGATGGAATAACAATGATATCTCCTAGAGCATGTGCAAATGCAAGTGCTAATACATACTTTATGGGAGAAAGAGGATTTTATAAATATTCAGGTGCTGTAGAGCCCATACCTTGCCCTGTAGAAGATTATATCTTTGATGACTTAGATATTAGTGAACAACAAAAAGTCTTCGCTGTAGCTAATCCTAGATACAATGAAGTATGGTGGTTTTATCCTAGTAATGAAATGAATACTTTATATGCAGGCAGTGGAACAGCAAATTCAGATCTTGTTTCTTCAGCAAATTCTAGTGATCCAACAAGGTGTGTAATTTATAACTATGTAGAAAATACATGGACTCTTAATAATATGTGGCGTTCAGCAGGTGCTACGGCATACGAAGAAGATTATATGTTATTAGGTCAACAATCTAACAGTATTAATAGTTTCTTAGTAAGGCAAGATGATGGCGATAGGTCTAATAGTTTATCTGCCGATGCCACAGGAAATAATTTTACATCTCATTTAGAAAGTGGTGACATAGCTATAGGCGATGGGCAAGATTTTGTTGCAGTATCATCTGTAATAAATGACGTAGAATTAACAGGTAATATATCAACTTTAAATAATGAAGTATATATTAGAAATTATCCATCCGAATCACCTGCCTTATCATCTAGCAATACTGTTACCTCATCTACCAAAAAAACTGATTTAAGGGCTAGAGGCAGAGCCACTATTTTAAAATACAAGCATGTAGATCAAGACTCTAGTTTTAGATTATTTGGTATAAGAATGGATGTTTATCCTGATGGGAGAAGGTAATGGCTAGACAACCTTTAAGACCTGCACAAAAAGAATATAATTCTATAGATGAAAATTTATTTCGTGAACAAATTACTAATTTTATAAATGAAATAAGTACAAAAGTAGATGAAGTAGAAAAAGTAAACACAACAACAAGTGCCAAAAGTGTAAGAAGAATGCAACTTCTATTGCTTGGTGCACCAAAATGGACAGCTTAAATGGCAGATACATTTAAAGTATTGGCACAATTAAAACCTTCTTCAGCAACAGCTACAATGCTGTATACAGTTCCTAGAAGAGAGGGTACAGGAGTTGATACAAAGTATCCTGCACAAACAACAATAAGTTCTTTAGTAGTTTGCAATCAACATGGAAGTACAGCAGATACATTCAGAGTTAGAATAAAAGTAAAGAATGCTGGTGACGACAGCAAACAATTTATATATTATAACAAAAGTGTAAGTGCACAAGATACATTAGCCGCAGTCATCGGCATCACATTAAGTGAATCTGATGTTATTGAGGTATATGCAACAAATGGAACATTAAGTTTTAATTTATTTGGAGTAGAGACAACATAATGAATAACAAATTACCTTACAAAGGAATGGCAGATCAAGTAGCAAGTAGAGGTCGTTATGGTGATACAACACTTATGCATGTTAATCCTATTGAAGTTCAAGGATTAGCAAGTCTTGCACCATTAACAATTAATCCTGATACAGGATATCCTGAAGCATTTCTACCATTATTAGCACCTTTCTTAGGCACAGCACTAGGTACAGCTCTTGGTGGTGCCGCAGGTCTTTCAGGTTTAGGTTTAACAGCTGCAGGGGCGGCAGGATCAGGTTTAGCAACAACAGCAGTTACAGGTAGTGTAGAAGAAGGTCTGATGGCAGGTCTTACAGGGTTTGGTTTAGGTAATGCACTACAAGGTGCTCCTCTGCCTGATTTTAGTGGATCTGTTACTCCTGATGCTTTATCAAAAGGCGTAGCAGACTTTACTTCACAAGGATTTACACAACAAGCCGCAGAACAAGCCTTTGCAGATCAATTAGCAAAAAAAGGTGTAGAAGTAGGAACAAAAGCAGGAACAGGAACTTTAGCAGATCTTGGAACAAAAGAAGGTTTTAAAAACTTTGCAGGTAACTTAACGCAAATGGAAAACTTAATACCAACTGCTACAGGATTAGGTGGTATTGCTGTCACAGAAGATATGAAGGAATTTGAAGCAAACAACTTAGCTTCACAAGAAGCAAGAGACAAAAAGAAACAAGATATACTAGATAGCTATACACCAAGTGCACCAGGTATGGGTGGATCAGTATACACATCTAGAAACACACCAGGTGGAACACAATCACCATTTAGCGTAGGCGGTAATAATCAATATAATAAATTTGATAACTTTGCTTATGATGGCGGAAGAATAGAAAATTCATATGCCAATGGCGGACAAGTTGAAAGAAAGATGTTTGGCGGAGATTTGCGTTTTAGTGGAATAGATTTTAGTGGAGTAGATTTTGGTAAATATTTTGATAGTCAAGGAAATTACATAGGCAATACTACAGATGGTAATGCCACAAATAATACAATAACAACGCAATCTTCTGAAGATATTACTCCTACTGATCCTACAATGCCTGACATAAGTAATTTTTCTCTTGGTTATGATCCTACTAGAATAAATATGGCTACAGGAGACTATTATACAGACGAAGAAATGGCAGGAAAAATTAGAGGTAGAGGATTAACTCCTGTTCCTTATGATTATATGCCAGGATTTATGCCTGAGTATCAATACGTTTCTAATATTCAACCAACATCAACTATTGGTGGTGGTGACAGCTCTCAAGAATACGAAATAAGTGGAAGTGGCTCTATGGGGTTACCTAATGTAACAAGGGTAGGCGGTCAAAATGTTTATAAAGGTTCTTATGATCCTAATTTATTTGCAGGTGGAACTCCTTACAATGAATATCTTTTAGGTAACACAAAAAAAGGTATACCTGCTTATTTAAGTTCTTACATGCAAAACACTCCTTATTATCAATATCAAGATCAACAGTTAAACAGTATTTTTGGTGGCGGTGGCTACGGAACTCCTGGTTTTGGAAGTGGTAACATAGGTCAACCTGTTCAACCACAACCACAACCACAACCACAACCTATTGATGAAACACCTACTACAGATTACGAAAGTAAAATACTTACATTAAATGAGAGGATAGATGCTTTGATGAAACAAATAGAGACAGGAAGTAATAGTAACACACCAAGATATAGTCTTGATGAAACAGGTCAACCTTTAACAGGAGAAGCTGATTATCAAACAACTTATGAGTTAGATTTAGGTGATGGAAGAACTCAACAAACATTAACAGATTCTAACCCTGAGTCACCTACATATGGTCAAGTTACTTATTCTACAACAGGTGGAGCTTCAGGAGGTGATGGAACATTTAACCCTGAAAACTTTACTACTATAGATAATTTTGGAAGTACATATACTCAATCACCTGATTTCTTTGGAAGAGAGTTAGGCAATAGAGATAGAGGACAAATTGATTTAGGTCAAACAGTTAATGTTGGTTTTGATGAGTCAGGAAATCTTATAAGACGATATTTTGATTATGATGGAAATGAAGTAGGAACAAAAACAGGCGATGGAGATAATGCAATATTTACAAAATCATTTGCAAGTGGCGGTCAAATACTAAATTCAATTAAAACTTTAGAAAATTACACACAACCATTACCAACAGGTGGTATGGAAGATAATCTATATGCAGTAGGCGGAGAAATAATGCAAAGTTCTGACACTGTAGAAATAGATGGTCAGATGATAGAAAAATCTGATCAAGTAGAAACTGTTTTATCAAACCCTGTCATACAAGAAAAAATGCCTAAAGGAGACAGAGAACTATTAGAAAAAATGTCTTACGTTATTCTAGGAAGATTAAAAGATGACGGATCTATTATGCAAGAATTTATAAGACTTTTTGGAGAAGAAGCATACGCTAAATTAAAAGCAGAGTTAATTCCGTTACCTCAACAAGAAGGTATGATTCAGGGAGAAGGTGGCGGAATGGATGATAAGGTCAATGGAGTTATTGGAGATCAAGAGCAAGTTGCAGTAAGTCCTGGCGAATACATTGTTCCTGCTGATGTTGTTGGCAACTTAGGTGATGGCAACAGCGAAGAAGGTGCAAGAATTATGGATGATTTTTTATCAAGAGTCAGAACAGAAAAACACGATACAGAAAAACAACCTGATCCTATTAACCTAGACAACGTGATGCCAGCATGAATGAAAAAGACGAAATTGTAAAAACATTAGTAAAGCCAGAAGATATACTTCATGTATGGGCTTTTGCTGAAAAACATTTAAAGAAAAGTGCAAAGAGAAGCGATGGAAGAATTACTCTTCGTGATTTACTAGAAGAGTGTTTGTCAGGAGAAAGTAACTTATGGATTGTTTACAAAAAAGAAGAATTCCCTGAGTTAATGGGTTGTGGTATAACTCAGATAACACATTATCCAACAGGATTAAAAATGTTAAACATTGATCATGTCGCAGGAGTAAAACAACAAATGTGGACAAAAGAAGCTATAGAGATTTTAGAAAGTTTTGCTAAAGATTGTCATTGTGATGGCATAGAAGCTGTAGCTAGAGCAGGATTTTGGAGTTGGATTAAAGAAGATGATTGGAGTAGAAAAGCCGTAGCTTTTGAAAAGAGGTTTACAAATGACGTATCGTAGAAGAAGATTTGCTAAAGGTGGTGGTTCTTCAGCACCTACAGAAACACAAGTAACTAACTTAACTATGCCTCCTGAGGTATTACCTCAGTTCCAAGCTCTTTTAGGTCGTTCAGAGTTTGAAAGTAATCAACCTTACTTACCTTATTCACAACAAAGATTAGCAGGTTTTTCACCTGCCGAAAGGATGTCTCAACAAGGTTTAGCATCTATGGCTATGTTTGGCGATCCTATTGCATCAAGACAAGCCTATCAAAGAACTGCAACTTCTCCTGACGTTATGACAGGTGGAATTGCAGATGCCTATATGTCACCATACTTTCAACAAGCACTTGATCCTTTAAAAGATGAAACAAAAAGACAATCAGCTATTCAAGCTCGTGGTATTAGAGATCAGGCATCAGCACAAGGTGGTTTAGGTGGTTATAGAGAATCTATAATGCAATCTGAAAGACAAAGAGATTTAAACAGACAATTATCTGATATTGAAAAGACAGGAAGACAAGATGCATTTTTAGATGCTAACAGAAGATTTGAACTTGATAGAGCCGCTAACGAAAGAAAAGCTATAGCACTTTCAAAATTAGGTGGTCAGCAACAAACAATGGCTCAAGCAAGATTAAAAGACTTACAGCTTGTGGGAGAGCAAGATAGAGCTTTACAACAAGCTAGTCTTGATATGGGATATCAAGATTTCTTACGTCAACAAGAATACCCACAAAGACAACTTGGTTTTTATGAAAATATTCTTAAAGGATCATATTCTGAACCTAATAGAACAGTTAGCACATACGCTCAACAACCAGGATTGTTTAGCGGATTAATAGGTGGAGGTTTACAAGCCGCATCTTTATTTGGATCAGGCGGTGGATTAGTTAGCATGGCAGGAGGAGGAAGAGTTCCTCGAAGAGGTGGTTTAACAGCATTAGGAATAGCAAATGCATTAAGAGGTCAAAATGTTAGGTAAAAACATAATACAATTACAAGAAGAATTAAGTTATATGCCAATGCAAAGACTTATAGATATGGTAGACGATCCTAACTCTATATATGGATCTTTAACATTAGTAGAAATTAAAAATAGAGAGGCATTACAAAACTCTTCTACAAACATGTCACCAACACCAACAGTAGCTGAAGACGTTGTTTCATCAGTTGCTTCCCCTGCTAGTACCGACTTATCCTCCCCAAACCTCTCAGTCGAAGCTAGTGGGGGAATAGCAAATTTAGAGCAACCACAACCACCTATGCAAATGATGGCAGAAGGAAGAACAGTTAGATTAAGTGACGAAATAGGAGAAGAGTTTTCTTTACCGCCAGGTGGCTTAATGGATCTTTTACCTGAAGGAGAAACACCATACTTAGGCGATGAAGAAGCCATAACTCCTGAAGTGTTTGATGAACTTAATAAGATAGAAGACGAAGTAGAAGTTGAAGAACTTTTATCTATGAGTCGTAGAGGTTATAAAGAAGGTAGAGAAGTAGAAACAGAAGAAGAAGAAGATATTAAGCTCTTTGGAAAAGATGGTGCTATTTTTGATCCTACAAATCCAGTAGATTACGCCTTGGCTATACCAGGTCTAGGTGCTCTTGGTTTAGGTGCTAAAGGATTAAAAATAGCATACAAAGCATACAAGGCAGGAAAAATAAATAAAAAGGTTTTGGCACAATTATGGAAACAAGTTAAAAATCCTGTTGTCGGAAAACAAGGTCCTAGAAGAGTAAAAGATGCAAGCAAAACTGCAAGGTTTGCAGGAGCAATGGCAAGATACCCTAAAACAACAGGAGTAGTAGGGGGTATTGCTGGTGTTGGTGCTTACAATGCTTTAGATCCTTTCGCACCTGAACCACCTCCACCTTCATCTCTACCACAACCACAATCAACATCAAGTTTAATATCTTCTCAACTAAACGAAGCTAGAGATGTTTTTGGTTATCCAACTAGAGAAGAAAGAGAAGCTAAAGACAGAAGAATGTTAATGATGGGATTAGGATCTAATATTGCAGGTGCTACTAATTTTAATGAAATAGTACAAGGTAATTATGATTTAATGGCAGATCAAGACGCTAGAGAAAGATCACGCATAGCAGATGACGTGGCTATGGTTCAAGGAATACAGTCTCTTAATCCGAGAACACAGAGAATAGCTGAACTATCTGCTGCGATAAAAGCTATGCAAGACGATCCTATATTAGCTCAGTCTCCTGAATTTCAAATGATCCTTAAGGAATATATAGCATTAATTCAACCTCAAGGAGCTTTAACTAATGCACGAACAGGTGGCGAAACAATAAAAGATTCACAAGCTACCATACAAGATTTTGTAAATAATCTGCCTGCACAGGGGTGATATCGTGCCGATAATTACTTTACCTGATGGAAAAACTATTGAAATACCATCTAACTTAGATAGTAATCAAGTTAACTCTATAAAGCAAAAGATTGCACAAGAGTATGCTAATTACACACCTAAAGGAGAAAGCGTTTCAATGCTTGATCCTGTGAGGTATCTTTATGCGGCTAAAAAAGCAATACAAGCTCCTGCTAAAACATTGCTAGGAACAGCTTCAGGTTTAGCTTCTCTTACTGATATAGGTAATAATAATCCTTTAACACGAGATTTACAAAAATTAGAAAAAGAACTTGAACAATCTCAAGCAAGTCCATTAGATGCAAAGTATGGAGATTTATTTACAAGTAAACTTGGTAGTGGTGTAGGTAGTTTTGCAACCTTTGGTGCTCCTAGATTAGCTTCTACACTTTTACGTTCTAGTAAAGCATTTAGTCCTGTTAATCTCGATAGAGCAGACTCTTTAGCTAAATATGCAGGATTAACATTAGCAGGAGGATCAGGAATACAAGAACAAGCTAGTGGTATAAATGAACAAAGAAATAAAGGTGAAAATGTAGGAGCTGTATATGAAGTTCTTGCTGAAGTATTAGGTGGTGGTATTGGATTAACTGAAATGTATCCAATAGAAAAACTTTTCAAAAGAATGCCTAACAATCCTGAGTCAAAAAAAATTATACAAAGTGGATTTAGCAAATTATTTCCTAGATTAGCAGGAGCAACTGCCACAGCAAGAAACGAAGCTATTCAAGAAACTTTAGCAGGGATACTTCAAGATGCTGTTGCTAGTGGTCTATATGACAAAGATAGGGAAGTTTTAAATGCCGAAAGTATATGGGATAATTTAACTGTTGGTGGTGCTACAGGATTTATTGCTGATTTAGCTATTAATGCTCTTGTGCCAGGTAGAGTCAAAAAAGATGCTAATATAGAGGATATAGATAAAAAAGATGAAGTAGATAAAACCATAGAAGAGTCAGAAAAGTTTGTTGATTCTAGTGTTCCCATACCTAAATTTAATGTTGTTGAAAGCGGTGAGTCTGAAGTTGTTCCTACTTTTTACGAACCTTCAGATGTCAAAAGAGTAAAAAAAGAAAATGAAACTTTTATAACATATGAAACTGCTGATGGTAGATTTCAAATTGTTAACATAGGAAAAGTAGAAGGGCTAGGAACTAGATTTCAAGTTATTGAAGTTGGATCAGAGCTATCAAAAAAAGTAGGATCTCGTGGATCAGGCATATCAGAGTACAGTACATTAAAAGAAGCTAAAGAATCTTTAAGAACAAAACAAAAAGGCGAAGAAGAAATAAAATCTTACAACGTCATAGATGAAAACAATGGTCAAATCTATAATAGAATTTCTGACAATAGCACAGAAGGTGTTTCAGAAGGTTTAGATTTTGACTCAGCACAATCCTTGCAAGAAAGATTACAAGCAATATCTTCAAGATCCGAAACTTTAAGAGATGCAAAAAATCAAAGTTATGACTCAGGTGCACAAAACAACACAACGCAACTAATTGCCTTGATACAAGCAAATTCTAAAGTTGGAAGAAATGTTTCTGATGGTAAAATTAATGATTTCCAAAGTGTAATAGATGATAATTTTACAGCAAAAGATATTAACAATCTCTTACAAGAAAAAAATATTAAAGAAAATGTAAACAAACCTAGTGATAATTTTTTAAATTATTTAAAGGCTATTACAGGCAAAAGTTCTTTCAGTAAAATGAATGATTCTCAAAAACAAAATCTTAAAAGAAGGTTAACACAACTACCTACTCAAAGAGAACTTTTACCCATGATTGATGTAAGACCTAACTTATATTCCTCAGAGAATATAAATAAAATATTAGAAGACCAAGATAGAAATTACATTAAAGAAGTAGAAAAAGAATTAAGTGCGACTACTAATAAGAAAACTAAAATTAAAACAAAAAATAAACAATACTCTAAACAAGAAATAAAAGAAATATCAGGTGTAACAAGTGATAATGCTTTAGATCAAATGATTGGAAGGCTTGTAGAAAGTGGAAGACTTACTAAAAACTCATCAGGTAAATATGAATTCTTTAAAGAAGGAAGAAACTTAAAACATTATCAAGCTCCTGTTTTAACTTCAATGTCTCAAAAAAGAGTTTCAGTAAAAAACATAGATTCGGATCTTTTTGGTTTGGGTAACGACCCATCAATGGGTGATTTAGAAAGAATGTTTTCTAAAGCTGAGTTTAAATCAATAATTAAAAATGATTTTGATGGCGATAAAGACTTAGTAACTAAAGAATATTTAAAACGAAGAATTCAACAAAAAAGAATAGAAAAAGATCAAAATATTGACACAACAAAACTTAATGATGAAATTATTACGGAAAATGATTTTAAAATATCTATGCTTGGTAAAGGTGCAAAATTAAGCGAATCAAATGCAGAGTATGGATCAAGGCTTGGTTTAGAAAGAAACTTTTTAAATCCCAATGAATACTTATTAACAACTTCTCAAATTGAAAAGATAGCTCGTAAAAAACAACCGACTAATTTAAATCCATCTGCTCTAAATATTGATGACGTAGGATATGTAAGCCCTATAGAATATTATGATGGTGATATGACAACGAAATATTTACTAGTATCTCCAACGAGAGTTAAAGCAATAAGACAACAATTTGTAGAAGCAGGTTTAATTGCTCCTCTTAATTCTGAAATTAATCAAGCAAGATTAAAAGAACAATTTATAATTAAAGCTAGAGCAAAAGCAAAAAAACTAGGTATCTCTGAAGCCTTTATAAAAATGGATCAAATAGGAATTAGTCCTGACGGATTAACATTTGATGAATCAGAAGATTTTAGTGGGAAAGCTAGATATGCAGGTTTCGTTCTTTCAAGCGAAGGTTTATATACTGATCGAGGTTTATATA
>Ga0315315_10004583_pt1 | contig 12741 bp, 8 predicted proteins | sample M140m3416metaG_FD_203699 | JGI IMG/M metagenome (GOLD analysis project Ga0315315, IMG submission 203699) | Ammonia-oxidizing marine archaeal communities from Monterey Bay, California, United States - M1 40m 3416 | ecosystem: Environmental > Aquatic > Marine > Intertidal zone | place: USA...
ACAGGTCGTAGAGGATTTGTGAAACATTTAACTAAAGTAGGTTGGAAAGAACAATATACTACTATGAGAAAAAGCTTAAAGGAGAATTTAGATGGTTAAAATTTATGATGGTGTTACTATAGATATGAGCACTAGTGAAATAGTAAAGCACGGTGAGGTTACCTATGTAAATCCTTCTAATGTTGCTTATACAAAAGGTGGTGATAAAACAGCTACTGCAACTACGGGGTTTTCTGACGAATACAAACCTCAAATAACTAGTATGCTTAATACAGGTCAAAACCTTTATGAAAGCGGACAGTTAGGGCAAGTAGCAGGATTTAATCCAACACAAATAGCTGCTCAAAATCAAGGCATAGCTTCTGCTGGAGCTCAAACAGGATTAGAACAAGCATTAGCTGCTCAAGCTAATCAAGGTGTTGATTTATCTGGTATGCGTACTGGTGCTCAACAACAAGCATTAGCAGCTCTTGGTATGAATGCAGCTAACGCAGGTAGAGCAGGTGGATTAGGTGGATCTAGACAAATGCTTAATAATCAATCAGTTGCTAATGATTTAGCAGCTAAATTTGGACAAATAGACCAACAAGCACAAGCACAAAACTTTGCTAATAAACAAGCTGCTTTACAATTACAAGGACAAGGAGCTAAAACATTAGCTAATATAGGTGCTGGTCAACAACAACAAGCTCAAAATATTGCTGATGCTCCTTACAAAGGGTTATCACAGTATGCTTCATTATTTCATGGGGTTGCTGATAAGTCTACTACGACTACTCAACAAGGAGGAAAATAATGCCCGGCATATGGAGTCCTGCTATAGGGATGAATAAAGAAAAATTATTTGAAGAACAAATAGAATCAACTCAAGCTCCTCAAATACAAAAAAGTTGGTGGGAAAAATTTGCACCTAAAGCTTTAGGAAAAGTAGTTGATTTAATTGTTCCAGGTGCTGGTAGTATAGCAGAAGCAGGAGCAGAATCTGCTCAAGGTGAAAATATACAAGTCCAAACACCTAATTTTAAAGGACCATTATCTAATGATCCTGTAGATACTTCTACTATGACAGCAAGTTATAATCCTACTGGTATGGAAATGGATAAAAATATTTATGACGATTGGATTATACAAGATTTTCTTAATCAAGGTATAGTTTTACCAGAAGAAGTTAAAGATATAGATAGAAATGGTTACAAACAAATTATACCTATAGGAACAGGAGGAATTAGTTATGGCTAGAAGTGAATATGATCCGGCATTATCTTATTTAGATCAAATGAATTTTGCAGGTGGAAACAGTATTTCTTCTCCGGGAGGTGTTTCACCTAATACAGAACCAAACCCTTATGCAGCAATGGCTTCTGAAATGGTGGGTGAAATAGCAATGAATGCAGGAGCAGAATATATGGCTCCTACAAGTGAATGGAATGAAGACCTTCAGAAATGGGTGTACACTAAAAAACCTTATTCAAGTATATTTGGTTCTTACACTATACCAGAAGGTGCTTTATGGTCTGACCAAGTTTCATCAATGTTAAAACAACAAGAAATAACTAAACTTAAAGAACAAAAAGCTAGAGAAGACGCTATTAAAAGTGGTAAGATGAATTATCAAAGAGCACAAACTTTTGATTTACAACCTCCTCAATCTTTTTTTGATCAATTTGAATCTCCTATTTCTTCTAATGAACAATTAGAATTAGCAAATGAAGAAGTTTTAGATTCTAAAAAATATTTATTAGGAGATACTTATTCAGAAAACTTAGCTAAGTATCCTAATAATGAATGGCTTATTAGGTCTAAATTAGATGATCCTAACAGAACTTCTGTAGGAAATATTTCTTCAAATCTTTATGAAAACAAAGAAAAGCTTGATGCATTTACATTTGTTAAAGGTTATATGGGTAATACTAAACCTGAAATACTTATGGACGCAAGAGAAGAAGAAAGAGCAGATGCAATGGATGAAGTTAGACAATGGATGGGTAGTTCCTCTACTATAGTTCCTGGATTTGATTCTGTATATTCTCCTGCTTGGAAATTTTTTAATGAAAATCCAGAATTATGGCAAGAGTTTAAACAAAATCCAGTACAATGGTATTTTACAAATAAAGAAAAATACAGTTTAGCTCCTGAAAAAAGTTTATTTAGAACTATTTTTGCAGATGATAATTATACAGAACAATATGAAGCTGGTAAGTATGAAAACCTATAGGAGATATTATGTCTAATAGTAAAGACTATTATAAAATGAGGTATGCTCAAGCAGGTTATACAGACCCAACTGATGTAGAACCTCAAAGTATATTTGATGCTCGTGCTATGGAGTACGGTGCTGGCGCAGATTCTAAAGTAACTACTATAAAAGAAGATAAAAAAGGTACTACGGAAACTAAAACCGTAACAAAAGATGATGGTTCTAAACAAACATTAACTAGTTTTTTTCCTACAATAGACCCTAGTTTAGAAGAAAAAGTTGCAAAAAATCTTAGTGAAAGAAATATATTACCTAGTTTAAATTCTCCTGTTACACATCCTGCTGGGTATGCTAATGCTGATAACACAATGACAATGCCTGTAACTCCTTTTGGAGCAAAAAGTGCTAGTGGTAAAGCTATGATATCTGACGCAGGAATAAACCTTATTGCAAAAGATTTTGAAGCTAAAAGACAAAAAAGATTAGCTAATAAAAAAGAAGCTGACAGAATAAGTGCAATGGAAAAAGCTATGGCTCCTTTATCTGGACCAGAGGTTAGGAAAGCCCGTAATCTTCCGTGGTGGGTTAGGATGGAAGATGCTAATAAAGGGTATGGAAGACAAAATGTTCCTCCAGCAGCAAAAGAAGTATTTGAAGACCCTAGACTAGAAGAGATTTATGGTATTGGAAGGGAATACCCAGAAGATATTGTTAGGTTTGATAAGAATCCTGAGTTAGAAGTTAAATTAAATAGAGAAGAAATATTCGATGAGTCTATGGCAGACAAGAAGGTCGAAAAAGCTGATGAGTCTTTAATTAATGACGATGGCACAGTAGATGAAAAGAATCAAAAGAAAATTTGGGAATCGGAACAAATAGAATCAGAAGAAAAGAAAATTGTTTCTGTTCCAGCTGCAGTTAAATCTATAGAGACATTACAGGCAGAACTTAAAGCACTTGAGAACGATCCTAAATTGAGAAGAAGAAAGTATTTAGACTTCTTGAGACAGAATGGTGTATTAAAAAGATGGAGACCTGATTTATTTAAAGCCCTAGCAGGTACTGCCTTTAGGCTAATGATGGGTGACAGTGCAGGTGATGCTTTTACTTACTCGTTTGGTAGATTACAAGAACAAAAAGATATAGCTAAAGAAGCTCAAGATAAACTTGATTTAGAAAAAGCTAAAGCTGCTGGTAAAGGCGGTGGTAATATTGAATACACTAAAGATGCTAAAAGGATTAATATAGGTACTGCTCAAGCACCAATAGAAGTTAGAACAACTGTTGGTAAGACAGACGGTGTAGCTTATTTTTCTTATGGTGGGCAAAACATTAAAGTAGATGCTTTAAAAAATTCTAAAGTAAGAACTCAATTAGGTTTAACACCTTTAAACGCTAATCATCCTAATGGATATATGGAGTCATTTACAACACCAGAAGTTAATGAGGCTATAACAAAGAATGTAGGAGTATTAGATGGTTTAATTAGGTCAGCTATAAATTACGGTGACTTAGATAAAGATGATAGAGCTTATGTTGATTCTGGCTTATTAGCTACATCTCAATTATATTCTGCTTTTGACATGTTAAGCGAACACGGTATAGATGTTGGTCCTAATATGGATCCTACTTTTATGGGAATGATGTCTGAAAGCGCTGGTGACTTTATGAAATATAAAGCAGTAAAACCTGATGGTAACAAATCTTATCCTTCTTTTGTTAAAGATAAACTTGTTGTTGCAGATATGAGTGGTATTGGATTAGGACCAGAAACTTACGTTGCTCCTCCTAAAATACCAGGAACTAAAAAAGATTTTAAAATGAATGATTCTGCTTTTTCTGAATTAATAGAGAATGCAGTATTATTTGTTAATAACGCTGCAGCAAATTCTAATGACGAAAGAATAAAAGCTCTTCAGATTGGTATTGTAAGAAATAAAATTGGTTTTGCTCACGCAGCTTACCAAGAGTATTTAAAAGACCCTAAGAACGCTTCAGAACAAGGTCTTAAAAACATTGCAAAAGTAAATCTTGCAGGATATGAAGCAGGTTATTTACCTTTTCATTATTGGTTAAGAGAACAAACAAGATAGGAGACACTATGAGTGTTGAAAACTTTTTAAATAGTCTTCAGAATACAGAGGTAGGAGACTTTAGCTTCCTTGATTTTGATACTATAAAACAAGGTGACAAATCAATGCGTATACTAGGTATAGATGCACCTGAAGTTCAAAATTGGACTGAAGACGGTGTAACAATGGCAGACCCTTATGGTGCTACATTGAGTGGCTTGGCTGCTAACCTAGCTAAACAAAGTGGAATGACTAATATAATAGAGTCAGGTGAAAAAGACGATTACGGTAGAAAACTTATAAGGCTTCAAAACGATGATGGTGTAGATTTTACTGATAAGGCTTATCTTGAAGGAGTGTTGAGACCTAGAACTTTTACAGGGGAAAGAGAACAACAATTATTTAAACAAGGTGAGTACAACAGAGCAATTAATCAACAAAGAGGTATTCAAGAAGATCCAAACGATCTTTGGGCTGCAGCTAGAAAAACTAGACTTGATTCACAAACAGATAATACTGATTTAATTAATAGATTAGGTATTAGTCCTTTAAAGCTTCAAGCGTTTGATCAAAAACAATATAAATCTTTTGAAGACAGGTATGGTGGATTTAATTTTTATAAACCTACTAACTTCGAATACCCTATTAAAGGTGCAAATTACGATGGTACTGCTACTAGTACTTTAAAAACTAGTTGGAAGCAAGCAGTTACAAGTATGAAGTCTGGTTATCAAGGCATGATAGCTGCCTTTAATGATTTAACTAATGATGAAACTAATTGGAATTATAGAACTTCTAAAGCTAAAGAACATGATAGAAGAGTGGCTAACTTACCTACTTATGTTACCTCTGTTTCTGATGTAGAGAGTTGGAAAGACTTTGGAGATTATACTGTTGGTCTTATGGGAGGAGTAGCTCCTTATTTAGTTGGAATAGCAGGTGGAGCTGCTATAGCAAGTTTAACTGCACCGGCTTGGATGCCAGCAGCAGCAGTTGCAGCATTAGGTGCATTACCTATGGCTCTTATTTATTCAGGTCAAACGTATAATGAAATGGAAGGCGAAGGCATGGATGATATGAATGCTTCTTTAGCCTTTACTGCTGGTACTATAATGGCTACGCTAGATAGGCTTGGTTTAGCAGGAATAATGAAAGCTTCTCAAACATTAAGAAAAGACTCTCATGAAGTTATAATTGAAGCTGTAATGAAAAAAGATAGGGCAGATGTTGCGGCTCATAATGCTAAAAATAAAGGTGTTTTTGAAAGAAAAAAGCATATGACTTATGAAGAAGCAAATGGTTATGTACAAGCTGCTTTTTTACTTTCATCTAAAGAATTAGTTCAAGGTTTAGTAGGTATGGTAGACTTACCTATAACTAAAGAATTAATTATAAGACAAGGTGGTGGTGATTTATTTCAAGGAGCAATAAGAGAAGGCGTTACAGAACTAGCACAAGAAGCAACACAATATGGTGCATCTGTTCTTGGCTCTGAAAGAGAATGGTCAAATACTGAAGCTGCAGACAGAGCTTTAAATGCTTTAATTGGAGGTTCTTTAATGGGTGGTATTTTATCACCAGCATTAGCTACTCCTTCTGCTATTCAAGAACGTAGAAGGTTATCTTCTATGTTTAGAGTTGCTAAAGAACAACCTAATATGGTTGAATCTGAATTTGAAAATATAGATATATTAAATGCAGCAGAAATGGAGTCGCAAGGCACAGTAGATAAAGATGGCAACACTACTAGAGCAGCAGTAACAGAAGATGAAATAGAAAATGTCACAAACGATTATCAACAATGGAGAGACAAAGATAATCTTTTGGCAAACAAGGGTATATGGCAATGGATAAAAGACATACCTAAAAACTTTATTTCAAGACCTTTAAATTGGTATTGGAACAGTGAAATGAGAGAAAAATTAGGTTTCAACGCTAAGGCAGAAGCTTTAATATCTCTTTTTGCTCAAACAAATAAAGATAAAGTTTCAGGAGAACTTGCTTCTGATATTGAAAATAGATTGTATTCTAAACTTTCTAATATGCTTGTAGATACTATAGCTATTGCAAGAGGTTATTTAGGAGAAACTACTGGCGCTAAAGGTAGAACTAAGATGCAAACAGTGTTTGCTAATCTATATAAAGCACATAAACTACAACAAAAAACAGATAAATTAACTGAAGAAGAACAAGCCCTTGTTGATTTAATTAATAAAACATTAAGTGAAGAACAGCAAACAGAATTAAGAAATAGAATCGATTCTATGGCTAGACAGCTTAATGAAGAAGTTAGAATATTAACTGGAAAAGAACTTAATCTTACTGGAGAAAAATATTTAAAGAATGTTAGACCAGATAAAACTAAAATTAAGGGAAAAGAAAGTGAAGTTAAACAAAGATTAAAAGATAATGGCTTTACTGAAAAAGAAGCAGATGAAATAATATTTGATATATTAGAAGCTCCAGACGGAACATCTACTACAGATGCTGCAATGAGATTAAGTATAGAAGATGTTTATCCTGGCACTATAGGTGATAGAATTGATTACAATCCTTTTAATGAGGAAGGTATGGAAGCTTATGGTCAAGAAGATTTGTTAGCTGGTATGGAAAGCACAGCAAGAGAAATAATACATGCTGCTGTTGTAACTAAAGTTGTAGGACCAGAAGGAAGAACTATAAAGAAAACATTAGCTCAAATAAAAAGAGAAGCAGGTGACGCTTGGGATCCAAAGTTTGCTGCTGATATTATTAGTGCTGCAGAGATATGGATGGGTATATATAAGCCTATTCAAAACAAAAGACTAAAAGAATTACAAGCTAATGTTACAGCTTTTAATTTAACTACTCTTTTAGGAACAGCTGGTCCAGCACAAATGCCAGAGTTATGGGCTGCTTTTTTAGGTAGGATTAGCGCTGGTCAAGGTGGTAGACCGTTAGTACAAGATTTAAGAAAGATAGCAGGTGTTATGGCTAAACATTATATGGTTTCTGGTGAACAGATACTTGCTAAATTTAGTAAAAAAACAGGATTATCTTTAACAGACTCTTGGACTCCTAACAGACTTAGAATGGGTGCTGGTGGTTTTTTAGGTATAAAATACGGTGCTATTGGTCAGTTAGGTGTTAACGCAGAAGAAGTTAAATCAAATAAAATTCGTTCTGCTATTAGCCAAGCTTTTATAACTATCTCTGGTATTAAACCACTGACAGATATATCTAGAATGGGCGCAGACTTTATTGGTAACGATGCTATTATGCATTACATGGATGTGTTAGATACTTTTTATAATCCAGACATACCTATGACAGTACAAGTAAAAGAAGCTTATGATATGATACAAGAAACTAGAGTACCTCCTATGAGATTTTTAAAGCTATGGAGGGAAATGAAAGAAGGTGCTAACAAAAAATTTAGAGATGTTGATTGGACACAACCAGATAATTTTCCTGCTTTAGAAGCTTACATGAAAGAGAATCATTCTGAACTTACTAGGTATATGGATATATCTAGAAAGAGTTGGGTTGATAATAGTCTTGCTAATCCAGGAGCTAGTAGTAAATCTAGAGTATCAAACGATCCTCATTTAGCTTTGCTATTTCAGTTTAGAGGTTATATATTAACCTTTGCTGCTTCTATTGTTCCAAGATTAATGAAAAGAGCTGTAAGTGGTAATCCAAATCAAGATGTTAATGCGATTGCTACTATGGCAGGGTTAGTTGCTATGGGTTTTTTAGCTCAAGCTTTAAAAGATGAATGGAAAACAGAAGGTAGACCTTATTGGTTAGACGATGCAGAATACTTTCAGAGAGGTGTACAAGCCTCTGGTATGCTTGGTCCTTTTGATTTCTTATTAGATGCTGTTAATCCCATATATGGGGAAACTAGTGTGTTTAGTTTAGCAGAAGGTGTTGCAGGACCAACATGGGGTAACATAAAACAATTTAGTAAGGTTGGTAAGAATACTATTGCAGGTGAAAGTGATGCAGCTATAGAAGCTGCTTTGAAATTTGTACCTGTGTATGGTCATAAAGACCGATTTAGAAAAGATCCAATTGGTACTATATCAGGTGGAATATTAGGAGATTAATACATGGCTAAAACAAGCTCAGGTTCAGGCAGACAAGGCTTCGATCCTTACAAACCAAGTGCAGGTACAGATACATGGACACAAGAAATGCTGGATGCTTATCTTGCTTCCGGAGCAGGGGGTGCAGAAGTATTTTCTCCTCCAGAACCCCCTAGTACTGTAGAAGAAGAAAGAGACATTAATGTAGGAGATACCACTCTGCTACCTACAGGTGGTCCTGATGTTCAAGGTCGTATACTACCTCTTACCCCAGAAGAAGAAGCAATAGAGTACAGTGATACTAGTCGTACTAGATTAGGCGGTAAAAAATTAAGAGGTCGTGCGAATACTGATATATTAGAAACCCCTGATGGTGTGTCTTTAAGTTATGATGCCATAATAGAGCACATGAATAGGCTACAAACTCCGGGTAATCTTGGTCCAGTAAATCAGCCCGGACAATATGCAGCAGGCAGGACTGCAGAGGATTGGATTGATATAGGTCAGGCTAGAGCTAATGCCCAACGAGGTGCTAATATTAAAATTCCTAATGACAGAGTATCTGATACTATTGCAGGTGTTAATATAAATTATCAACAAGATTTTGATCCTAATAGGGAACAAAATAAAATAGTAGATATGTTGCACACACCATCTTTTGATTTAGAAAATTGGTCAGCTCAAAACATTGGAGACTACAACGCTAGGTTAACATATAATCCTGCTCTTATGGGAAGGACACTTGAAACTATTCAAGATTACTCGCAAGCTTTTAAAAAATATTTTGATAAAAAGTTTGCTGGAGATATGCAATTAAAAACACAAGCAGACCTTGTTGAAATACAGAAGATGGTATTGAGTAAGGGTTATACGCCAATGACTTTCTCAGAATTTCTTTATCAAAGAGTAGCTCCTGCCTCTCAATTAATGGAAGGTAATAGTCCTGCTGGTTTATCAGGTGCTATGGTAATGGCTGTATTACATCATATGTATGAGACGCAAGTTGCAGCTAATAGAGAAATGGGTAAGATAACTAATCTTCCTAGAAATCAAAAAGATTATAACGAACTTTCTCAAAAAGAAAAGCACGGATTAAGAGGTATATACGAAGAGTTATGGCAAAGAGCTTCTGATTCTGAAAAAGGTATTGGACATAAAATTGCTAACGCTGCTAACATGCAGCTTACTGGACCTGAAAAAGCACTAGTAGGTTCAGTAGCTTTAAAAGGAATGAGAGAAGCTTTTGGAGAACATTTCTTTTTAGAACATGATAGTATAGGTGGTCTTAATGAAGAACCAAGAGTAACTTTAAACGAAGGCACGATGTCTTTTATACATAACAATCAGAATTTATTTAATGTTATGTTAAATGAAGATTTAAAAGCCAATAGGTTAGACGAAGAAGGTAGGAAATCTTTAGAAGATGCTGGTGTAGATTTCAAAAGTAAAGGTTGGTCAGGTATTATAAGAAAATATTTAGCTGGTCAAGACCTTAATAAACAAGAAGATAAAGAATTTCAAAAGGCAGTTCTCCATTATTTAGACGATACTCCTCACACTACTTTAGGAGCTCAGTCTATTTTCTTTTCTACTGTTTTAGGTAGGAATGCACAGACAGGTCAGTATACACCTAACGCTGTATCTCACTTATTAGACGGTGAAGAATATAAAAATATAGTAATGGGTGGAACTATAAACAATAGAACTAAATCAAAGAATAGACCTAATCCTGTTACAGGAGAAATGGAAAATGTTTTCTATGGCTCTGACCAAGAGAAAGATACTAGAGTCCAGTTACATATGGACGCTGCGTTAGAATATTTTTATAATAAAAATCAAATAAGATTTGATCATTTTGTAGGAGCAAATTTTAGATACTATCATAAGTCATCTAGGTTTGACCCGACTAATCATTCTGCTAGAGCTTTTTTAGGTAGTGGAGCATATGTTAATTTTAAAACTGACAATGCATCACACATGATGAAAATAAAAGCTGGCATAATGACAATGACTAAGCTTAACATGCCCGGTACTAAAGTAAGATTAAGTGATGTAAGGTTTCAAGCTAGGGCAGATGCTTACGATCAGATAATAGAAACGTGGCAAGAAAAATATGGTGATTTAGTAACAGTACTTACTGCAATAGAAGGTGGTGGTCCAGTAGCTCAACAGATGCAACAAAATCTTATGGCACAATTAGATAATCCTTCTAGTCAAATGGCTTTAGCTTACGAAAGTTTATTAAATTATGGTGCAGACCTTGATGGCTATTATACGGTTAATGCTGTTATTGAAGGTGTAAAACTTAAACAAGCGATTGACAGAAAAGATCCTGCATTTCGTTCTAACTATATGTTTGAGGTAGACGGTACTAGTAATGGTATATCTATTAATGCTTTGTTTACAGCTAACGCTGACTTACTAGCAGCAACAGGTATTACTAAGTTCTTAATGAGTCCAGATAGGGCTTATAAACATGAAGACAATATAATGTCTACTGAAAAGCCTTACGAAAGATTAAACAGTTATATTGTTTCTGATTTTGAAAACAGACATATGCATGCTTTTAGTGAGTTATTATCTATAGGAACAGAAAATGGTTTTATAACTACTGGTACAGGTAAAGGACATCTTACTGTTAGTATATATGGTACAGGTAAATATGGAAATATGGCTGAAGCTAAAAATAATTTTGAAGATGCTTTAAGTAAAAATCCAGACATTATGAAACAATTAAAAGATGCAGGATGGAGAAATAAAAAAGAAATTACTGATGCTTTAGGAGAAGTTAACTGGAATGCTTTAGTAGCTATAATAGAACCTTTACAAAAATACAACACTGTTCAAACAGACTTTATGAATGAGCTTATTAGACAATATGAAGCTGATCCTAGTCTACCTGAACCTGTTACTATTTTAGATAGTGGTTGGATTATGCGTCATGGTTATCCAGTATCTACTATACATGGTCCTAATATGCCTTCTCCTTTTGGAGGACAAGTAAGACAGCAAACAAACATTATTGATGTTCAAGGTAGACAAAGAAATAAATCAACTGGTTTATTAAAGCCTTACAGAGCAGCTATTACAGGTGCGCCTGTTAAAATGACTCACGGTACAGATGCTTTTATGGTAGCTAATTCAGTAATGAGAGCTGCAGCAGAAAATCCAGGATTAGCAGATGGTATTGAAGGTAATGTAATGCTCCAAATGTATGATGGTTTCTTTGCGTCACCTATGTATGCTGATTGGATGGATAAGACTCTTAACGAAGAGTTTCTTAATTTAGGTTATAAAGTTAATAACTTAAGTGCTTTAGTTAAGAGTGCAGAAGCACAAGGTTATGACTTATCAACTAGAAAGATGAGGGCGTTGAGAAATAAGATACGCAATATAGAAAAGAATGGTCGCCAATTACTTAAGGATTTCAAAGTGTTACATGGAAATCAGTATGCGATAGGCGATGGTGCAGTTGCTACTGGTAGAGTGTTGGATAACAAAGGAGAGAAAGTTACTAAACTTATCTTTGATGATATAGACAGACTAGTACCTAAAAGTAGTGAGCCTACTAATTTTGGTTTACCGCCTACAGGTAGAAAATGGAAAGGAAAAGTAGGTGATTCTAAAAAACAAAATGAATCTCCTTTTAATCTTTTAAGTTAAAAAAATAAACCCACTTGGAGTAATCCTTGTGGGTTATTTTTTATTAAGCCGTTCTTGTTTTTTTAAGAGCGTCATAAGAAGTTAAGGCTTCTGCTAATAATACTTGAGCTTCTTTTTCAGAACGACTTCTAGCTTCTGAATCGCTTAGTCCGTCATCTAAATGTTTCTCGTATATTAGTTCTTTAACTCTATTATTCTCATAAGTAAAAACTAACTCGTTTAATCTTTCATCGCCTGCTAAACTAGGGTTCATTTCAGATATTACATCTTGGTATTTTGCTATAATATCCATATCTGTTATATCACCACCACTAGCTTCAAAGGCTGCATTAACGTTTTTCATGTTATCTCCTGTGATCGTCCTGTTTTATTACAGCCTTTATAATAAAGAGTTTCTCCAAAAATGTTATTGCATTTATAGATAGATTCGTCAGCAAATATAATATCTTCCATTGGTATCCAATCTTCGTAAGGTATCTGTAATTCTTCTCTTATTGTTTCTAAATCTAAATTATCATTATATAATTTTTCTATATTGTGGTAATGTGTTTCTAAATTATGTAACAATTTTGGGTTGTGACTTGTTGCTTTCTCTAGCGTTGTCATCATCTTTCTCCTCCTTCTGATTTACATAGTCCATAAAGCTTTGCAGCCAGTTACCATCCTCTCTCACTTCAAATTCCCATTGAAAGGTTTCTTGATGTACACCTTTACTATCAGGGTGTGCTATGTTTAATGT
>Ga0315315_10004584_pt1 | contig 12741 bp, 14 predicted proteins | sample M140m3416metaG_FD_203699 | JGI IMG/M metagenome (GOLD analysis project Ga0315315, IMG submission 203699) | Ammonia-oxidizing marine archaeal communities from Monterey Bay, California, United States - M1 40m 3416 | ecosystem: Environmental > Aquatic > Marine > Intertidal zone | place: USA...
CCCCTTGTCTTACAACAGGACCTAATGGTTCTTTAGAAATCGTTTCAGGTAATACCTTGTGCTCATCTGGATTTGACATTTTAGTTCTTTGTGCCGCTAAACCAGATTTATCAGTAGTGTAAGTATCACATCTTCCAGCATCATAAGCTTGAACTACTTCATCAGCTTTTTCGAAAGCGATAGGTTCGTAACTTATGTTTTTAGAATTAAAGAAGTCTCTCATGTTTAACTCGGTAGTCGTACCTGTATTTGTACAAGCAGAAATACCGTTTTTGAAATCATTCACAGAATTAATTCCTGAATTTTTTCTTACCATGAAACCTTGACCATCATAAAAATTTACACCAACAAAAGTTAAACCGATGTCAGCGTCTCTTGATAATGTCCAAGTAGTGTTACGTGCAAGCACATCAATTTCTCCTGATGTTAATGCCGTAAATCTCTCTTTTGCACTTAACGGAGTGTATTTAACTTTGTCAGCATCACCTAAAACGGCAGCAGCAACAGCCCTACATACATCCACGTCAATACCAGACCAGTTTCCTGATGCATCAGCATTAGAAAAACCAGGTAGACCTTGTGAAACTCCACATTTCACAAAACCAGCTTTCTTAGTATTGTCTAAAGTTTTAGATTTTTTTGAACCAGCTCCTCCTCCGCCTTGGCCGCAAGCGACTAATAGCAAAGATGCAAATCCAACTAAAATCCAAGTTTTGATTGATTTGATCATATTATTATAATCCTCTTTAGTTATTTTTATTGTTAACAATATTTTTGAAACGATGTTTCAAAACGGGCTGATTATTATCTTTTTTGGGTGGAATTACAATTTTTAGCAGACACTAAATATAGATCAATTTATTGAGACTATTCAATATATATGATAATACCACTTAATTCAGGAGATATTTTGTCATTTCAAATAATCTACTTTTAGTTCGTTTGAAAACTTCTGAATGTTTAATTGATGTACTTAAATTTAATAAATCTTGATCAAGAGTTAAGGTTAATTTAATTTTTTTTTCATAAAGTATATCAATTAAAGTAATAAATCTTAATTGTTGGTTAGAATTTTCATTATTAAATTTAGGAATTTCTTCGATGAATATATGATTACAAATATTAGCAATATTTATATAATCCTCAGCACCTATATTTTTTTCACATAAATCTTTAAATTTAAATCTTGCAGTTCCTGAAAAAAAATTTTCAATTATAAAATTTCTTCCTTTTGTAGATATTATTTTTCTTTCTTTTTTTTTGTCCCTACTTATTTCTCGAAATCTTTGATTAACTTTAAAAGAAGTTCTTTCATTTAAAGGAAAGAAAAAATCTTGAGGTTTTTTATCGTTTAACTTTCGATAATCATCTTTTATTAATAATTCCTTTTGAATAGCAAATTTTTTTATAGTCGAAATAAAGGGCATAAATTGTTCTCTTTGTAGTCCATCTTTGTAAAGATCATTTAGCTTTGTATTTGTAGTAATTATTATTTTAATATTTTCTTCAAAAATTACTTCAAATAATTTACCTAAAATCATTGCATCAACTATATTAGTTACTTGAAACTCATCTAAATATATTAAGTTGTATTTTTTCTTAATCTTTTGGACAAAAGCCCTTATATTATTTCCGTCTTTTTTTTCATGTCGAAAATCATGAAAATTAATCATGAACTGATTAAAATGTTGCCTAAATTTTTTAGTTTCTAATCTATCATAGACATAATTAAGTAGCATTGTTTTACCAACGCCTACTTTTCCATGTAGGTAAAAACAAAGTTTATTTTTTTTGAAAAGTCGACTTAAAAATGTATCATTTTGATTTAAAAATCTGTCTAATAAACCAACTATTTCTGTTTGTTGCGGATTTACTTCAAACTTGTTATTTTTACAAAATTCTTTAAATGATTTTTTTAAATCTATTTTGCGTATCATCACTAAGTTAAATTAAATAGTTTTTTTCCTAAAGGACTTATTGGTTCTTGAGGGATAAGTTTTTTACCTAATTTTTTTTTTGTTAATCTTAGGAGTTTTTTCGCTATACCCTTTTTCCTAAAAGCCGGATTAACAAAAATATATTCTACTTCTCCGTTTTTATTAAACCGAATAAAACCTATTGTTGTATTCATGTTTTTAAATGTAATTACCCCATCTATTTGGCTAATTTCGTAATTATCATTAGAAATATTTATCATTGATTTTTGGCGCGCTCTGGAGGATTCGAACCTCCGACCCTCGGTTTAGAAAACCGATGCTCTATCCAGCTGAGCTAAGAGCGCAAGAGTTATATCTTTTACTTAAAAACATACTAGATGGTCAATATAAATCGGCGTTTTTACTCCAAATTTTTCTTCAACCTCATGTTGATGAATATGATGTGAATGGACAAATACAGGTATTAAGTCATCGTTTTTAGTTTTTAGTGTATAAATAAAGTTAGTACCTCTAAATTTTCTATCAATAATTTCAAGTTTTAAATTGCTTTTATCATCGTGCTCTAAATCATCAGGTTGAACTAAAAGTTTTACAGCTGTACCTTTTTTATATTTTTTTACAAAATTTCCTTTAATCACTCCTAAACACTTATGTTCAACGCTGCTATCATCTAAAACTTTTGCATCTACCAGTATTCCTCTGTTTAAAAAATTGACCACTTCGATAGAGTTAGGATAATGATAAATATTATACGGTGTATCAAATTGCTTCATAGTTTGACTTAAAAGTATTCCGCAATAATCAGCCATATAAAATGCTTCGTATGAATCGTGTGTTACTATGATTGTAGTAATCTTTTTTTCTTTTAAAATTTTTTTTATATTTTGTTGTAACTCAACCTTTAAACTTTCATCAACATTAGAAAAAGGTTCATCTAATAATAATAAATCTGGTTTTGACATCAAAGATCTTGCTAATGATACTCTTTGGGCTTCTCCCGCACTTACTTGATGTGGGTATTTATCTTCCAAGCCTTCTAAATGCAAAAGATTAATTAATTCATCTGTCTCAAAATTATAATTTGCGTTTCTATTTCTCTTTGCGCCAAAGTTGATATTTTCTAAAATTGTATAATGTGGGAATAAACTATTATCTTGAAAAGAAAGAGCTACATTTCTTTTTTCTGGTTCGATATGGTCAATTTCAGATGATAAAAGTTTTCCTTTTAAAAAAATTTTTCCTTTAGGTATCTTTTGTAAGCCAGCTATTGACCTAAGAATAGTGGTTTTTCCTATACCAGAGGGTCCTAATAAGCATATGATATCACCCTCATTTTTAATAGTAAGATTAAAATCTAAAACTTTATTTTTTTTACTGGCAACAAAAGTTGCATTATTAATCTCAAGAAAGTTAATAAACATATATTGAATATAATATTATTTTTCAGAAAGTATATGCTTAGTAGTAAAAAATATTAAAACAGTCGACCAAAAAATAAGAAATAATGAAGGTAGCGCTGCTGCCTCTAATAAATCTTGTGATGCATATGAATAGGCTTTTGTTGCAAAAGTTTCAAAATTAAATGGTCTTAATATTAATGTAATTGGTAATTCTTTAATAATTTCGATAGCGATTAAAATACTAATTAAATAAATACTGTTTTTTAAGTTAGGAAAATGAATTTTTCTGAAAGTTCTAAATTTTGAATATCCTAATAAATAAGAACTATCGTCTATAGATTGATTAATTTTAAGATAGCTCGATTTAATTCCATTAAATGCCAAAGAATAGAATCTTATAAAATAAGCACATATTAAACCAAATATGGAACCAATAAATAAACTTTTTATGCTAAAAATACCAAAATTATTTGTTAAAAATTCGCTTAACCAAGAAATGAAAGTAATAAACGCTACAGCTAGTATTACTCCAGGTATTGCATAGCCTGAAATTGAAAATAAACTTAAATTATCTAAAAATTTACTTTTTGAAATTCGATTTCCAAAATTTATTAAAAAAGCTAAAAAAATTAAAACAAAACTTGCGATAATTACTAATAATAAAGTGTTTAAATTTAATTCTATTATATTTGTATCTTGGAAATATTTTGGAAACTTTACCGTCCAATAAATCATTTGACTTAATGGAAAAATAAAACTTAAAATGAAGAGTAAAGAGCAAAAAATAATTGGGAACAAAGCTTTTTGACCTTTTAATTCAATTTTAGGAATACTACGTAGTCCTGAATTAGAGTTTTGATGATATTTAGCTCCACCTCTAGAAAAATTTTCAATTAAAAAAAAAGACAGTATTATCAATAATAGTAAAAAAGATAACTGATTAGCAGTATTCAAATCATCAAAAGCTAACCAAGAATTATAAATACCAGTTGTTAGTGTAGAGACACTGAAAAAAGAAACAGTACCAAAATCTGATAAACACTCCATTGCAACGAGTGATAGACCAGCAACTATTGCAGGTCTTGCTGAAGGAAGAATAATCTTAAAAAAACTTTCTTTAGCAGATAAACCTAAGTTTTTACTAACCTCGATTAAATTATTTGATTGATGATAAAATGAAGCCCTGGTTAAAACATAAACATATCCAAATAATGAAAAAGACATCGAAATAATTGCTCCAAACATTCCATCAAATTTTGGTATATTTTTGTTATAGTTCTGCTCGCCAAAAACCCATGTTAATAAAGAGAACAAAGATCCGTAATTTTCAAAAAATGCCGTTAATGAATATGCATAAATATAAGCAGGAACTGCAAAAGACAGTATAAGAGCCCATTTAAAAAAATTTACACCCCAAAAGTTATAAAACGAAACATAATATGCTGATACCACTCCAAAAATGAAAGAAAAAAAAAGGACTCCTATTAATATAATTGAAGAATTTAATATATAATCTATTAAAAAAGTATTTTTCAATAATATAAAATATTCACTTGTGGAGCTAAAATAACTTAAGAATACTGTAATAATTGGTATAGCAACAAAAATTGATACCGAAAATGAACTGATAAACCAAAAATTAGTTTTTTTATTAATCATTTGTAAAGGTTTAAGTCTTGAGTGCAAAAACGTCAAATATTTATTTATCTTTAAATAATGAAGAAACAATAATTTTAATCTCTTTAAATTTTATTTCTGACAAATTTCTATTAGATATTTTTTTCTGCATTTTCTTAGCTTCATTCATACAAGGCGAACATCCAGTTTTTAAACTATTCAAATTTAAATTTTTTTTTAATGTTCGCCTCATAAATTAATTAACAACTTAAAGTTTTAATTCCAACCTGCTCCCATCATTGCTGCAAGAGCATCAGCTTGTAATTTACCGTAGTTAACGACTTTAGTTTTTAAATCTTGTTTAAAATCTAATCCCATATTAACTACTAATGGATGAGGTGAAACGCCAGCAATCATCGGATACTCAAAAGTATTATTTACTATGTGGTTTTGTGCCTCTTCACTTAGTAAAAATTCTACTAATTTAATTGCATTAGCTTTATTTGGAGCACCTTTTACAAGTCCTGCACCACTAATGTTCATGTGAGTTCCTCTACCATCTTGATTTGGAAAGAATGGTTTTACTTTTTTAGCTGCTGCTTGTTGCTCAGCTCCTTTTTTACCAGATAACATAAGCGCTAAGTAATAAGTGTTGGCTACTGCTATATCAGCTTCTCCGGCTGCAACAGCAAGAATTTGAGCTCTATCGTTTCCTTTAGGCGTTCTTGCCATATTTGACACCATAGCTTTTGACCATTCAGCTGTAGCTTTTTTACCGTTATTTTTTACTAAAGATGCTACTAAAGACTGGTTGTAGATATTGTTAGATTTTCTTATAACAATTCGGCCTTTCCATTTAGGATCAGCTAAACTTTCATAAGTTAAACCCGACAACTCAGCTCCTGAAACTCTCTCAGGCGCAAAATAAACAATTCTTGCTCTCTTAGCTATACCAGTCCATTTAGAAGTTCTAAAATTTTTTGGTACTGCAGATTTAATTACATCTGTGTTTAAGCCACCTTGAAGCATGCCCTTAGCGTCAAAAGCACCTAGTCTTCCAGCATCAGCGGTTATATAAAGGTCAGCTTTACTATCAGCGCCTTCCTCTATTATTCTTTTCTCTAAAGCTCCAGATTTACCTGAAATAACATTTACTTTTATTCCAGTTTTAGCTGTGAACTTTTCATATAATTGAACATCAGAGTCATAATGTCTTGCACTGAAAATGTTTACTTCACTAGCAAATAAACCAGATACAAATGCAAATATCAAAAATACTGTCGATAATGTGATTTTTTTCATATTTTCCTTTTTTCTTCTTTAGATTGATAATGATTTGCATTTACAGTATATTGAGAATGATTATTATTTGCAATAATGTCGCAGTCGAAAGAAAAGCTTAAATCGAGCAACTATAAGTTGCCTGCATAATAAAAATGGAGTTTAATAAGTCGTGTTACAAATAAATCCAAAAAAATTCAAACCAATAAAAAATAAAACTATTCCTAATCCTATGAGACCAAAATTTAGGAATAAAGCTCAAGCAAATATATATTTTCTAGCTCAGAGAAAAGTTACAGGTGAAAAAAAAATTAAATTATACAAAAACATTAAAATAATTAGTTTTTTTTCTGTACTGCTAGTTGGTGGTTATTTATTATCTAACTGATCTTTGTTGTAACAGATCCCAGTGTATTAATTATACCCTTATAAACACCTTTTCCTAAAATAGGCACAACGCCTACGGTTGAGCCAGTAAAAACATAAAAATTTTTATTTAATTTAACTTTATCTTTTTGTAATTTTTTCAAAACAAATATTAGTGAATTAATTGGATTGATGTAGACAGTATTAGTGTTGCCATTAACTGATTGGTTGATTTTATTATTTAAAATATTAGTTTTTAAATTTTTAACATTTTGGTTTTTAAACTTTTTTTTAGGACCAATTACAAATTTTACGTTGGCACCAAAATCAGAACATAAATCTCCAAGGCTCCTTATACCTTTCTTTTTTTGTCTATAACCTACAACTTCAATACATGGAGCAATATGGGTTATAAATTTTTTAATATTATTTTTTGTAATTTTTTGATTAAAGTCAAAGAAATTTTTTTTTATAAGGTAGCAGACTTCTAATTCGATACCCATAGTATATTTATTTATTTTTACATTTTTTCTATTTTTTAAAACATTGTGTTTGTATACGGTTGCGTAAAACGGTTCTTTTTCTTTTAATTTTCTTAAAACAGGGATACCTGTTCCAGCTGCTTTAAATCCACTTACAGGTTTTTTTATTTTACTTTCGCATAATCTTCGTAATTTTTGAGCTTCAGAAATCTTTTTTGTATATCTTACAGGTAAAGGTGAAATAAGTTTATTCTTTAAAAATGCGTTTACAAGCCTGCTGGCGTATTTGTTTAAATTTTTATCAGTCATCAAATATCATCTCCAATATAAATATCTAAAGATAAAGCAGTTTCTACTAAAGAATCTTTTCTTTCAACATTAAAGATGTTATAACATAAAAATTTCATAATGGAAAAAAAAGCCAAAATCATAGCAACTTTAGGACCAGCTATTTACAGCAACACAAAACTTAAACAACTTGTAAATCTTGGAGTTGATGCCTTTAGAATTAATTTTAGTCATAATACCCAAGGTATAAATAAGATTGTTTCAAAAATTAGAAAAATAGAAAAATATTCTAACAAAAAATTAACTCTAATAGCAGATCTTCAAGGAGTGAAACTTCGTGTGGGAAATATAAAAGGAATAAGTCAACGAATAAAGTATAATCAAAAATACATTTTCGATGCTAAAAAAATTGATGGTGATCACACAAGAATAAATTTTCCTTATCCAAAAATTCTTAAAAAATTAAAAAAAGGAAATAAAATTTTGATTGATGATGGAAAATTTACCTTTGAAGTCATTGGTAAAAAAGGGCTAGCTGTAACAACAGTTTGCAAAAGTCAAAACTGCTTTATGAAAAGTAATAAAAGCATTCATATTCCTAATTTAGAAACTGTTTTTAATAAATTAACTTCTAAAGATAAAAAAGATATTAAAACTGCCATTAAACTTGGTTGTAATTGGATTGCCCTTTCATATCTGCAAAATGAAAAACTTATACTTGAAACAAGAAAATTAATAAAAAAAGATATCGGTATTATTTCAAAAATTGAAAATAAACATGCTTTAAAAAATATTATAAAGATAATTAAAGCAACTGACTCAATTATGATTGCTCGAGGCGATTTAGCAATTGATATCGGTCATAGCGAAGTGCCAAAAGTTCAATTAAGTCTTATAAAAAAATGTTCCCAATTTTCTAAATCAGTAATCGTGGCTACTCAAATGTTGGAAAGTATGATTGAAAATAATACAGCTACTAGAGCTGAAATAAATGACATTGCTACAGCAATTTTTCAAGGTGCCGATGCCGTAATGTTGTCTGCTGAAGCTGCGATAGGAAAATTTCCAACTCAAGCTGTATCAACAATGACTCAAACTATTCTTTCAACTGAAAAATATAAAAGACAGCACATTGAAGATTTTAAAAACTCAATAATCTCAAATAAAGATCCTGTAAAATCAATTTTACTCTCTGTAAAAGATATTGCTTACAATACAAACGTAAAAGCTATCATAGTTTTTTCTAATTCAGGTAAATCTGCAAAACTAGTGTCTGCAATGAGGCCTGCAGCAAAAATAGTTACAATTTCACCTAATATAAATGTTTCAAGACAAGTTTCATTACTTTGGGGTGTTCAATCAATTAATAGTCGTGATGCAAGCGGGTGGAAAGATATGATGTCTATATCCAAAGAAATTATAAAAAAACTTGGATTTATCAAGAAAAATGATTTTGTTGTAATCACAGCTGGTTTACCCTTTGGCAAAGCTGGTATGACAAATATGGTAAGACTCTATAAAGTTGGAACATGATAGAACAAAATTATAGTATTGATGAGATTTTGTCTGCTGTTGCAGAAATTCAAAATAATAAAAAAAAAGAAAAAAACAAAGTGTCTTTTACCTCCAAAGTAAAAAAAGACTTCTCCGAGGTACCTAAACATACTTTAAAATTAATTGAAGAAGCTGAAGAAATTAAATAAGACCTGCGATTTGAATTGTAGTATCGCACATTCTATTAGAAAAGCCCCATTCATTATCATACCAAGACAATACTCTGCTAAACTTACCTTTAATAACTTGTGTTTGAGTGAGATCAAATATTGAGCTGTGAGGATTATGATTAAAGTCTTTAGAAACTAGCGGAGCTGAATTTGTTGCTAATATACCTTTTAAAGGCCCTTTTGCAGCTTTGCTCATAGCCTCATTAATACTTTCAATAGTCACTTCTTTATTGGGTACAAATGTAAGGTCTATTAAAGATACATTTGGCGTTGGCACTCTTATGGCCGTTCCATCTAATTTACCTTTAAGACTTGGTAAAACTAAACTCATTGCTTTAGCTGCTCCTGTTGAAGTTGGTATCATTGCATCACCTGAAGCTCTTGCTCTTCTCAGATCTTTATGAAGAGTATCTAATAATTTTTGGTCGCCGGTATAGCTATGAATTGTTGTCATATAACCGTATTCAATCCCAAAAGTGTTTTCTAAAACCATTGCCACCGGAGCTAAACAATTAGTAGTACATGAGCCATTGGAAATAATATTGTGTTCTTTTTTTAAATCTTTGCTGTTTACTCCTTGAACTACTGTAAAATCAACTTCTTTTGCTGGTGCGGAGATAATTACTTTTTTTGCTCCTGCATTGATATGTTTACCTGCTGATGCTTTATCTAGGAAAAAACCAGTACACTCCAAAACAACATCTGCACCAATTTTTCCCCAAGGAAGCTTAGCGGGATCTCTCTCGGCAAATACTTTTATATTTTGGTCACCGATTTGGAATCCCTCAGATGAGGTTTTAATTTCTTGATTTAAAGTCCCGTGAGTACTATCAAATTTTATTAAGTGTGCATTAGCTTCTATAGAGCCAAGATCGTTAATTCCTACAACTTGAATTTTACCTTTATAGTTCTCTAGAAGAGCTCTTAAAATTAATCTTCCTATTCTACCAAAACCATTTATTCCAACTTTGATCATTTTTATACGTATTTAAATACAATAACAAAATATGCAACACAAATAATCGTTGCTATCCACAACAAGCTTCCCACTATACCTAACCAAGCTAAATGAATGAAAGCACTTCCCAAAAGAGAGACGAACAACCTATCTCCTCTAGTTGTATCTAGTCCTAAAATACCTCTTCTCGGAGAACCACCAGGAACTTTCTTTTCCCAAAAATACATTACAGTAATACAAATTGCTATGAATATAAAAAAACTTGCTGTTGGCCAAGTCCAAGCCATCCAAGTAATAAAATCAAAATCAAAGAGACCTTTTTCTTTTGGCTGACCGACTGTTGACCAACTAGATGCATGTAGGTTTGAAAACATTATACCCTCCCCATTGCAAACCCTTTAGCAATATAATTCCTCACGAAATAAATTACTACTGCTCCAGGAATAATAGTTAAACTACCAGCTGCCGCTAATAAACCTAGTTCATAACCAGAGGTGCTAGAGGTTCTTGTCATAATTGCTGCAATAGGTTTTGCTATTGTGGCTGTAAGTGTTTTAGCTAATAATAACTCCACCCAAGAAAACATGAAGCAAAAAAACATAGTTATACCTATTCCAGCAGCTATAGTTGGGATAAATATTTTAAAGAAAAATCGTCCAAAAGAATAGCCGTCAACGTATGCTGTTTCATCTAATTCTTTAGGCACTGCAGACATGAATCCTTCTAGAATCCATACTGCTAATGGAATATTAAATAAACAGTGAGATAATGCGATAGCTATATGTGTATCAAATAGATTTACTGAAGAGTAAAACTGAAAGAATGGTAATGCAAAAACAGCTGGTGGCGCCATTCTGTTTGTGAGTAACCAAAAAAATAAATGTTTATCACCCAAAAATTTATATCTTGAAAAAGCATAAGCTGCTGGAAGTGCAGCAGATACAGAAATAATCGTATTAAAAACAGTATAAGTTATTGAATTTACATACCCCATATACCATGTGCTATCTGTAAATATTGTTTTATAATTATCTAAAGTAAAGTCTTGAGGCCATAAAGAATAAATATTTATAATTTCTGTAGTAGTTTTGAATGACATGTTTAATAGCCAATAAATTGGAAGCATTAAAAAAACGATATAAATTGTAGGCACTAGCCATTTTATTTTACTCATGATCTAGCCTCATCTCTCATCATTATACTGTAAAAAACCCAGCATATCAGAAGTACAATTAAAAAATAAATTAGCGACATAGCTGCAGCAGGGCCAAGATCAAATTGACCTAAAGCCATTTTTACCAAATCAAGCGATAAAAAATTTGTTGCATTTCCTGGTCCGCCTCCTGTTAAAACAAAAGGCTCTGTATAAATCATAAAACTATCCATAAATCTTAAAAGAATAGCCAAGGTTAAAACTTTTTTCATTTTTGGTAATTCTATATATCTAAAAACATCCCATCTGCTTGCACCGTCAATTTCTGCTGCTTGATAGTAAGCTGGCTGTATAGAATTTAAGCCGGCATAAGATAATAAAACAACTAAAGATGTCCAATGCCAAACGTCCATTAGAATGGTCGTGAACCATGCATCACCGCTCTGTTGGGTAAAATTATAATCAAAACCTAAAGTATTCAAAGAGTTACCTAAAAATCCAATATCTGGAAGAGCAAATATATTCCACATTGCTCCAACCACATTCCAAGGAATTAAAAGAGGCATCGACATTAAAATTAGACAAACAGGAACGCCCCAACCTTTTTTAGGCATGGAAAGAGCTATACCTATTCCTAATGGAAGCTGAATTAATAAAATTATAAAAGTAAATATTACTTGACGTCCTAAAGACGCATGAAATCTTTCAGAGTGTAAAATTTCTTTAAACCATCTAGTTCCTTCCCAAGCAAAAACATTACTTCCAAAAGTTTCTTGAAAAGAATAATTTACTACAGTCATCAAAGGAACAGCCGCGTTAAATGCCACGAGTACAAAAACTGGAATTACAAAGAACCAAGCTTTCTGATTAAATGTTTTATTCATTATTCAATTATCCAATTGTCTCCATAAGCGTATGTATATTTTTGATCGAAAGTGATATAAGCGCTCCCGCTTGGTATCTGGATAGATGAGCTAGCTAAAATTTTAATACTTCCACTTTCACATTCAGTATCAATTACTTTATGTCTGCCTGTATCGCTTACTCTTTTTACTTTCACAGCGATACCATCATCAGAAAAGTTCACAAACTCAGGCCTAATTCCAACTTGAGTTTTATTAAAATTAGATTTTTTTAAACTAGTATTTGTAGGCAATATTTTTCCTTCAAAACTAATTTGACCATTTTTTATTTCACATGGGAGAATATTCATTCCAGGGGAGCCGATAAAATGACCAACAAAGGTATGCTTTGGTTTTTCAAATAATTCCACTGGGGTACCTGTCTGAACAATTTGACCCTCGTGCATTACTACAACTTGATCTGCAAAAGTTAATGCTTCAATTTGATCGTGTGTTACATAAATCATTGTACGATTAATTTTTTGATGTAATTCTTTTAGTTTAGATCTTAAAACCCATTTTAAATGTGGATCAATTACAGTAAGTGGTTCATCAAACATTATTACATTTACATCCGATCTTACTAGCCCTCTTCCAAGAGAAATTTTTTGTTTTCCATCTGCTGTTAAGCCA